>Ga0209611_10002622_pt1 | contig 31623 bp, 22 predicted proteins | sample S1TSphgellanicum_3_FD_187693 | JGI IMG/M metagenome (GOLD analysis project Ga0209611, IMG submission 187693) | Host-associated microbial communities from peat moss isolated from Minnesota, USA - S1T2_Fc - Sphagnum magellanicum MG (SPAdes) (version 2) | ecosystem: Host-associated > Plants > Peat... | reverse complement strand
TTTTGGTCATTCCATTGTTAGATCACATACACATCATTTAAAATACATGCATTCATTCAAGTGTGGTTGTTGTGAAAAGGGCCCCATTTCACAAATCAAAGGATGGCTAAATTTTGCTTTCTTTGTTATGAGGGCATAACCTTCTTGAGGTGTTTAGTGTACAACTATTTTGTAGCATATGCAATGGAACATGTGCTAACTTTGCACGATCACTTTGACCCCACCCTAACCCAATTTGAATCCTCTTAGACTATTTTGGGTGTTTGAAGGGTTTCATGTGGTCTTTTGATTTGCCCCCCAACTTGAACCAATGATTGAAATTAAAATGAAGAATCATTAGTTTACACTTGACATTACTATCATTGTGGGTATTGCATAAACCTTATACCCTCAACTCTATTTGCCCCGATCATTTTCAAGTATTGCACAACAAAATAACCCAAAAAACCACAACCTCCATTTCATTGCAAAATGAAATAAAGATTGAAGTTTTTCTCTTATAAATTTGATGATCATAACTTACAAGAGAAAACATCACAAGTATGAGGTTAAAAGATTGAAACCAAATGCTCACATTATGTTTTAAGTTTTTTTCATAAAGGTGGTGGGAAAAAATCCTAAGACAAATGATCCCTCATAAATAAGTTTACTAAATGTATAAGCTAAATAAAAATTAATATCATTTTTTTTTTTTGGGTACACCCTAATCATCATTTTAAAAATTGAGTTGGATTCATTGATTTGATGGGAATGCACATTCAAATTCAACACAAAAGTAAATAATGCTACTTGAATTACATCATTGGAGCTAGGATATTCAACTCTTTGGGCCTAATGATCCTTTTCAACATGCATTTGCAAGTCAACTTAAGTTGCATATGATGAAACATGCTATTGAACAACAATTACAACTCTTTTTAAATTTCCTTCCCCCAACTTGGTGTAGATGGTATTTTTTCCCACCAACTATGGGGTCACAAATCCTTCGCACCCACATAAAAAAAAGAAAAATAGAAGGTAGAAACAAAAAAAAATTAAAAATGAAAATGAATTTTTTAAAAATGAATTTTTTTGTATTTTATTTTTCATTACCCAATTAAAATTTCTTTCCAAACCATTTTTATAATTTAATTGAATTTCCAATGACAAAAAATACTCAAAATTCAATATCTCTCACACCTTAAGTTAAAAAAATCAAGAAGCTTTGTTAAAGTTAAATTATTTTTTCAAACATGGGGGGTTCTCAAAGTAATAGGGTTTAAATTTTTTCACAAAGGGTTGTTCAAGTAGTGATTATAGTTTAGGGATAAGGTTGTCAAATAAACAAAAAAGAATGCAATTGCAAAAAATTGCATATATTTTTATTTGAAAACAATTATGTGTTTAATGCATGCCTATTTAGTACTCACATATGCAACAATATGTTTCCTCATAATTGAACTTTTTCACATTTGGTATTAGACAAACCATCAAATAAACCATTGGTTTGGTTGAACAAACATATGATTTCAACATTATAGATTACAAATGAAAACAATCTTGAATAATGCACATGACAAATGATAAAAAATGAACTTGAAAGACCTTTAAAATAACAATTCCAATATAATTAGATTGATGCACAAAAAGACATAAGCAATTAACACATAAATTTAACCTTTGTTGCAATTTACAACATATGATTCCAATAACATATGACCTTTAAAATGAAACAACCTTGATCTCTTAAAGCCTTACACTTGACAAAAAAATAATGAAAGACAACAACTGTACCATATGAATGACAAAATTTACAAAAGATTTTAACTAAACACATATGATTTCAAAAGAAAACTAATAGAATTTATAAAAACCCTATAACTCCCAACCTTAATTGAACCCACATTGAAGACCATGGGCCATTCATTGGTTCAACCCATTTCATCATAGGAATTACAACAAATGCAAGGTAAAGAAATATTTTACTCTACAACACAAAGTGGGTTTTCAATCTTTAGCTCCAATGCTACAAATGTGTACAAATAATAAAAAATAATTATAATTATTGCACAAAAAAATTGCTACAAAAAAAAAAACACCTTGAGGATGAAAGAAAAAACTTGAACGTAGAATCAAATGAAATTAGAGCTTAAATTTTCTTTTAAAAAGTCTTGTTCTTCAATTAATTTGTTGTGCTATTTAATCATGTAATAAAATCCATTTCTAAAAAATTAGGCTTTAATCCCCAACACATGTATCATTGGGCAATTTTTTGATGATAAAGATAAGTTAATCTAGATTTTCAATTCCAAGCTAAATCATCTTAGATTAATGATGACAACGATTGAAAATTCACTTTATTTTGATATGTGATCCCATAATGCCAAGGACTTGAAAATCAACAAAAGAAACATGGAGAAATTGCACATGTTTTGCCTACCAAACTAAAGGGTTTCCAATCTTTATGGTCTCAATGATAGTCGTTGATATATTTAATTGCAACTCATTCTTCTCCTCAAGGTGGACATGATTGCATCATCACTTGATACAATTTGCCCACAAAATAGGTCATCGTTTTCAACTACCATTTGGTGATTGCTATTTAATAGGGTTCACATGAAAAGACACTTGTAAAAAAAGAGGACACACAATATTAATTTCATAATCTATCAAAATTTAATTTGAATGGCATGTGCATTGCCTATGAAATTTTCTATAACCTTCATGTTTTTGAAACATGGGTCGAACATGATAACCAACATGTTATGGGCCTTGGCTTGATTGTAAGTTGAAACAAACACCAAGAATAATTAGATTTTTGATGATTTATGTCAATATTTTAAAATTAAATTCTTGCAATTTTGAATCAAAGTGAGTGAGAAGGAAAGGGCATTGAAAAACAAGAGAAAAACAAATTCATGTGAGGAAAAGAGAGCTTGCGATTGCGCGAAAAAAAGAAAGCTTGTCATGAGGAGAGAAGGTCAATGGAATGCAATGTGCAACAAAAGGAACTAAAACCCTAAACCCTAGGGTTGGAAAAAAAAAAAAAAAACCCCAGAACCTTGAAATTTTTACAAACACCCACTGATGTGCAAGGTCAGGTCAGGTCAGGGTTGAACCCTAAGATCCTGGAATGGGGTGGGTGGTGCTAGGGTAAGGTTCTTGGGCAAGTATTTATTAAAAAGAGTTCCGGGTGGGGGTAGTAGGGTACCCAGAACTGGAACTGGAATAGCCGAATATTATTAACGAGACATCCTGAGAACTGCCCAATTCTGGTTTGAACCCGAGACTTCTCAATTCTAGTTTAGTTTTACAAGCGGTGTGGTGGGCAGCACACCACCGCCGCGCTTCTCCCTCTTTTAACTACCTACCTCGCTGCTGCTGCTGCCTGCTGCTGCTGTTCCTGTTCTCACCACAAAGCAATTTGTGAGGCCTGCAATGTCCCTGTTCTGGTTGTAAAGGCATCGTTCGTTGGCATTGTTGTTGTTGTCAGTGTTGGTTGTTTGTAGAGGGAGATTTGGTTTTGTATTGCAGTAGTGTGGCTTTGCTTGGCGCGTCTTCTTCCTTATTTCTTTCCTTCCTTCCTTTCCGGGAAGAAGAGAGAGGCATTGGACGATGGCGGCGGCGTCCATGCTCTCCACGAAGATGCAGGGAGTCTCCTTGCTGCCAATATCTGTGGCTTCATCCGGATGCAATGCAGAGATGATGCGTGTTAACAATACTCTTGTCTGTGGTGCTGCGGCCGCGGTATGGAGAGCGAGGAACGGTGGCGGACTCGGGCTCGTTTCTTCTGCTCAAAGGCTCGGGTTCGGTTTTGAGAGCAGGAGGAGAAGAAGCGGATATGGCAGTAGTAGTGGTGGTAGTAGTAGTAGTAGACGAAGGGAAAATGGTAGTGTTGTGGCTATGGTGGCGGTGCCTTTGAGGCCTCTGACTCTGCCGACGGAACCGGAAGGGGGAGCAGGAATAGAGGAAGAAGATAGTGAGTTCGATCCGTCAATGCCTCCTCCGTTCACGTTGGCAGATATTCGGGCTGCCATTCCCAAGCATTGCTGGGTGAAGAATCCCTGGAAGTCCATGAGCTTCGTTGCTAGGGATGTGGCAATTGTGTTTGGTTTGGCCGCTGCCGCCGCTTACGTCAATAGCTGGATTGTTTGGCCCTTGTATTGGCTTGCGCAAGGCACAATGTTCTGGGCGCTCTTTGTCCTTGGACACGACTGGTGCCTCCCTCCCTCCCTCCCTCTCTCTGTTCCTTTTTGTCCAAGCATGCAGCTTAGTTGCTACATTTTTTTTCTGAAGCATCATACTTGCAGATCTATTGCATATCTGAGAGTTTAGACTATCGGCAAGTATTAGCGAATCGGTTGCAACACCTGAGCCTTTTTCTCGAAGAAATCTTTCTCCGTGGCAATTCTTCTCACTGAGTCGTGTCTTTTTATCACCTCACAAGTTTTGGAACAAGGCATCATGCTTGCAATTTGGAAGAACCTTGTGATTGAGGCCAACTTTGTGCAAAGAGTTTTTGCACAAGGACTATTGAAGGGGATTGAGATCTGAGCTTTACTGGAATGAAGCTGGGATGGCTGCCAAGTCATTCTGATTTCCTGCTTGTACGTGGGGTTGCACAGTGGCCATGGGAGCTTCTCCAATAACAAGAACTTGAATAATCTTGTCGGCCACTTAACACACTCATCTATTTTGGTTCCTTATCATGGCTGGTGAGACCCATTTTCCTCAGTCCTTTTTCCTAGTCCTTTTTCTCCTTAGCATTTGCAGCTAGAGATGCTACACCCTCAACATGCCCTATGATAGTCACAGTACAAAACTAATATCTTTTCCTTTACAATTAGTCAAGTCTTTTCTGAATCAGTGTGATGTACTGGATGTGCTGGTTGGCTTCCTATTCAACAAACAAAAGGCGTATCAGCCATCGGACACACCACCAAAATCATGGCCATGTGGAAAACGATGAGTCTTGGCATCCTGTAAGACATCTTTTCCCAACCCTTTCCAATTTGTCCTGCTAGATAAGTGTTGTTGGCTGACCATGTAAAGCAGAGAAAATAAAAAGAAGTTTCATTTCAACTATGCTCTGTATGTTGAAGAAGTGACTTTGTGTTGTGGTTGACAGATTTCAGAGACGACTTATAGAGGCATGGAATTCTGGTCAAAGACAGGGCGCCTGTCATTTCCCTGGGCTATGTTAGCATACCCATTTTACCTGGTTGGTTCCCTTTTCCCTCAGGTCCTTGTAATCCATCAGTCAGCATCTAAATGAGAGTCATTTTGTCATGCTATTTTTATTGCCTGTTTTTCTGTGCATTTTTCAAATTGGACCCCCATTTTTGGTCTCCTAATTTCTCATGTGCTTTGTTACCAAGTCTCTTTTCTTCAGGATTATATAGAAATATTCTTGCATGGTTGATGAGACATTTTGTTGGGTGCAGTGGACAAGGAGTCCTGGTAAAAGTGGCTCACATTTTGACCCCAGAAGTGATTTATTTGTACCAAACGAAGCTAAGGATGTGATGACATCTACTGCGTGCTGGACTGCCATGCTGGCAACTGTAGTGGCTCTCACTTTTGTGGTTGGCCCCATGTGGATGCTCAAGCTCTATGTTGTGCCATACTGGGTGATCATTCAAACTTTTATTCCAAATAGGCCAAGAGTTTGAATTTTTGTCCAATCAGTATCACAAGGCATGGCCAGTTTGTGGTGATGGAATCATGATTCTACAGTTGTTCAAGAGTCTCTTTCAACTTGATTTGCAGCTGCTGAGCTTAGAATAAAGTCATCAGGTAGTTTTTTAACTTGTTGTGACCAATCAGCCTTGGATTGATCATATGCACATTTTCTGCCCACTACCAGTTGGGTAGTACTGTGCCATGAAATTAAGAGTTTGAAGGATTCTATCGTTGGAAGATCTACAACTTCCCCTATATACATGTCAACTGTGCAGATTCTGCAAGTTGTTGGGAAAGAACAGTGCTTCAGCAGAAAGACAATCTAAGGATCTCTTTGGATTCTCTACAGTTGCATTTATGTGGGCCTTGTTTGATTGGTCATGTAAGTGTCTTTGGTGAACTACATTTCCTCAGAGCTTTGCATGGTCAAGGAGAATCAAGGCATTGGGATCTATCATTTGTAGAAACTCACATGTTCTCTTGTGTGGGTACTTGCAGTTGAATGTGATATGGCTAGATGTGGTGACATACCTGCACCATCATGGTTATGACAAAAAGGTCCCTTGGTATCGTGGCATGGTATGTACCTTTCACTGAAACCAAGGCATTATGCTCTGGTATTTATCCCAGATTGAGAAAGAGAGTAACACTTCAGATGTTGGTGTCTAGGAATGTGTGCTGGCTTGTGATGAGTGTGTTTGCCTTCCAATACCAGGAATGGAATTACATGCGAGGTGGTCTGTCCACAATTGACAGAGATTATGGATGGTTCAATAATATCCATCATGATATTGGGACACATGTTGTCCATCATTTGTTCCCTCAAATCCCTCACTACAATCTCATAGAAGCGGTATGTATGTCTTACCTCTCTTTCCTGCTGTGGAAGTATTCTGCTTATATTGTGTCTCAAAGCAGCAGATATTCAAGGATGGTGCATCATCATGCTCATCACTTATTTGAACTATACGTAATCACATGGGATATTGGTGGTGCTAGAGGTACAATTGGTCATCAGGATGCGGTGCTACTTTGTAGCAGAATGTGGGATTGCTACCATGTAGTCATGAGAAGCTGACACAAACCGTGTGGGGTGGTTGTAGACGGAAGCAATCAAGCCTGTTCTGGGTGAGTACTACAGGGACCCCAAAAAATCAGGTCCCATTCCTATACATCTTGTAGAGCCTCTTCTTACAAGCTTGAAACATGATCATTATGTTTCAGACAGTGGTAATGTCGTTTTCTATCAAACAGATCCCACATTTTCACTTTCCAGTCCTCAGCATGTTTCTGAGAGAACTCCGTAAATATGTAAGGCTAGTGTACTCTCCATTTAGTCCTTGACAAAACTGATGCAGGTAATGCTGTTCATACTGCCAGTCTGATTCAAAATAGGCTACAAAGTCTTCTGAAAAGGATTAGAAGAGAAAAACTGCCACTTTGTTCAGCTACCATTGTTGTGAAGCTATCTGCCATGGCATCATGCAGGGCTTCCATTTTCTGGTGGGAACTATTGAATTCCCCCAATGTATTACCACCATTTGATCCATTTTTTCGCTGTTGTAACAAAGCAGTGAAGATGACAATTTTGTAATGGAGATGAAGTGGTGATCACCTACAAAACATTTAGCCGTTTTTTGGCTATATACCAGATATTAAAGTTTAAATAAAAAGGATCCTTTTATATTCTTGCCTAATGAATGAAACTCAGAATTAAAATCTGGCAATTTGGATATGTTTTCTTTTAAAATTTGGTGAAAATTTTCTAGCAAGAAAATAACTAGTGCACTTACAAAGATGTTTAAAAGACAGGTGTTCTAATTGTGTGTAAGGTAGGCAGGCTGGTGTCTGAACACTTAAGCTAGGGTTTGAACAAAAAGAAATGATTTGTAGAGCTTAAGATGGTGATTTTAAAGCAGTTTAGATGACTCAATTTGAACAAAAAGAAATGATTTGTAGAGCTTAAGATGGTGATTTTAGAGCAGTTTAAATAGCTCAATTTGAAAAAAAGAAGAAGAAGAGAAAGTTATGCACTAATGAAGTAGGAGGGGTCAAAATGAAGGAAAACTAAAAAAGATGCATTTCGCACTCCAAAAAAATGTATTTTCTTCACTCCTTCCTTGGCTTTGCATTTCAAAGATGATTTATAAAGCTTGAGAAGAAGGCCTCCTATATAATAACATTTTACAAAAATCACTAAAAATGAAGAAGAATTGAGAAAGATCTGCCAAAGTGTTCAATGATAAAAGCTAGTGTTCGGTAATAAACGTATCACAGATTTTATAATTGCATTTTCTAACCTTTTTCCTCAGGGCGAGAGTTTTTTGAAAAAAGGGTTAACCTGCTGTGTGTGACTACTGCAAAGAACCCCAAGGAAAAAAGAACCAAACAGACAAAAATGGAACGGGGAGGAAAAGATATTAAACGCTCGCCGTCCCAGGGGCTCGAACCCTGGACCACAAGGTTAAGAGCCTTGCGCTCTACCAACTGAGCTAGGACGGCTTGGGAGGATTGTGCAGGGAAATGTATATAAACATCTGTCATATCTACCCACGACATTAGAAAAGAGAAAGACAATTTATTCAGAATCTTGTTAACATAGCTGACTAGCCATTCGCAAAGAAGATGTTGCAAGCTTAGTGTTCACAATTTGAAGTGATCTACAATGGGATGGTATCTTTCAACCTTGGACCTTCAAATGTTCAGCAACAAGGAGTAGAAGGTGGCAGGTAATGCCTCCAGAAGGGGAATTCCTGAAATAAGGGCTCACTGCCTGAAGCTGCAGCTGAGGGCAGGCCCAAATCTCAGTAATGCCCTTTCCAAAGGGCATTACCTGACCACTAGATTGAGCAGGGAAATGGAAAACCGACAGTGAAGATCTAGACAAGTAAGGTGATAATGGAAAGGCAGGGCAGGTTCTTCTGCATGTCCAGAGGGAAATTATGTACAAGTGATTTGAATGTGCATGTACTTGGAGGTTCATTCCATGAAAAATGTGTCCTTCATTTACACACTTGATTTTTCAGGAGGGCCTTACAATTTTATCAAGCGAATGAGCTGAAAATAATTGTCCAACCAGCATAACTCATCAGAATCCTGCTGTTTTCCATCAGCCTTGAAGATTTTCCTGCGCTTTGCCTCACTTGACCTTGCAATTCCAGAGCCAAGTGAATACCACTTTGTTACATAGCTCACTGCATTGTTTAACAATGCATGCATTTAAGAGGAACCCTGTTTGCATACATTAGAGTGAGTGATTCACATAACAATAAAAAGAGGCCTCATACATATGATCAGCTCTCAAGTGTCAGAAAGTTCCACAATAGATGCCACTAGGCACCGCCTGATGGTCCACAAACCAGCTCCACAATCCCCTGATTACCATGCTTAACTGAAAGATGTTTTGGTGTGATGCAAAAGGCTTACAGGATGTAGATGATTCAGAAACCCTGAACCCTAAACTCACAACACTCAAAAGTTTCAACATTTGTGAGCACACAACTATCAAGTATCTAGGAAGAAAACCCCAGCACTGTTTCTCTTCAGATGATGCAACATGGAAAGCAGGTTAACCTATTTTGAGCTTCAAGTCAAATCTTCAACTGAAGCTTTGCAACATTTCAGCCATAAGGTACTGTACCATGCTAAAACCTGAGAAAGTTGCAGGGATCTGAGAAATTGGATCTGGTGCAAAGGTTAGCATTTAAGGCTTAATGAATACGTCCCAAGTTCATCTTTCAAAACAAAGTGGCAATGCTCAACACAATCAGAAAACAGATCATGAAGAGCTGCTCTACCAGATGCTCACTCCCACTTGGTGAACAGCCACTGGCATCCCCTAGATGAGGATAGATAACCCAGGACAACAGGTACATGGTGATTGAGAACTTCAAAACTGTGTTTTGTTTCCATGCCTGTGGTATGATTACCCTGGATGGATCAGGGCCACTGTGCAACTAGCGTCCACGTCCACGCCCTCTGCCACGGCCCCGGCCTCGTCCTCTCCCCACTGGTTTTCCTAAATCACATAGACATATAGCCAATGTTGTCCTCATGAATAGCATTGCAAACAGTCAAACCATGCAGAATAAAATTGCATCTTTGTCCAACAGCAGAGGTTAAGCAAACATGGCATACGAGGTTTAGAACTGGGTATTTTGTTGTTAAGGATTGCAAGGACAACATATGAATACCTTCAAAAACTGTGGAGTACTTGCAAACAGCAGTATATTTCCAATCTAACAGAATACTTTTCAGCCAATAGATGCATACCAGCAGTGGGCTTCTTGACCTTCACACGAGGAGTATCATCAACAAGAAGAGTATCAAGATTCAGACTGTCAGGGAGAATGTAGTATCGGATGTTGTTGCCACGAACACTAAGATGGTCAAGTGTCACAGGATTTTTTCCTCGCAATGTCAGCTTCACAGTCTTCAAATGTGTGTTCATGCTGATGTCCACACCTGCACAATGTGTGTTTAAAAAAAAATATAAGTCAAATTCTGGCAATTGAAACCTCAACACATTGAACGGCATGATCACTGACTTGCACAACAGACAAGGAAAGTAGAACCTACATTTGCTTGACCTGAACAACGAGGAGAAAAACCTGCAAAAAAGAAGTAAAGGAAATCTTTGTCTTAAAAGAGGCCAAGAGTAATGGAGCAGATATATATCTTTTGCAAAAGAGTACCTGTGATGGTGCCATGCACTATGGTGCCGTTCTTCAGTTCTATGGAAACCGTCTCGTTGTTGAGCTTCATAAGAAACCTGGAGCACATTCATAGAAAGAATCCATCATCCGCAGCCAAACCGCTACCAGTTTTCAATCCTCCACACATTTTTCCAGGGAGGAGCAAAAACCCTCGCATGGACAAAAGGCACGCAGAAATCAGCAGAATGCGTTCTAGACACTTTTGTCGATGGATACCTATCGTCTCTTAAGAAGTTGCGAATTACGAAAAAGAAAAAAGAAAGAGAGAGGAGTCCAGGGAAAACATACCTGACGAGCTTCATGCTGACAAACACAGACTTGTGGTCGTCGGATTCTGCAGAAATGAAGTCGTTGATATCAACCAAAAACTCTAGCCATGTCTCTCGTAAACTGCTCTTTCTTACGAGAGACTAGTCCCGTCGTGCGCAAGACCCGAGACGTTTCTTGTAGCGCGGGATAATCAGAAGCGTGTCCTTTGCTGTCTTCTCCCCTTTCCGTGCGTGGTGGTGGTGGTGGTGGTGTTTACCATAACCCTAAGAACCCGGGTGGTTGTCGTAAGTGTTAGGGTTTGTTTTCCAAGTGTTTCTCAATGCTCTGAAGCTGTGGATTCTGTGCTAGAATGAGATGAAGGCCAAGCAACTACCTACTGTGAATCACAAGACTCGCACCTTGCTGGCCTCCCCCTGTTGCTGCATTGTTCCTCTGCAATTTATGCCCATTGCCAATACACTTTCCTTAAACCCTAAGCCCTAGATCCTAGTGCTGCAGTGCTGCAATGAACTGTGGTTTGCTGATACAGCATTGAAGACAAGAGCTCCAAGAAGACATGGTCTGCTCCTTATGCCATCCTCATTTACCTTTCTATCTGGTGAGAAGAAGCTAATTGTCTGAAATGCTCTGATGTTTTAGCTCATGCATGTCCCCCTTATGTCCGATGCTCATAGTGTCCAGACAAGTGTTGGCTGTGTTCATAGGAATGGAGAGAACGTAACTGGAAGTATTCATTTGAGAAGAAGTTTTGTGATAAAAAAAATCTGCAGTGTTTGCTTGTTTGATACTGGAGTCTCTGGTGCCTTCACAGAGCTTACTCGATGATACAGCTGAAGCAAATGGTCATCTCTCACATGCCAATTGAGTATGACAGCTATGTACCTGGAAGTGCTCATGTGTGTTCACAAGAATTCATGCTTTGTGAATCCTACAGTGGAATTGTGATGCTAGTTCTCTGTTATGTTCCATCAAGGATCTGTGATGGTCACTGTAGCATTTCTTGCAACTGAAAGATTTTTACATTGATAGATCCTTTGTCCTTCATATCTGCATTGTAGATGATCTCTCCCACTGGTAAAGTATGTGTTTGCAGTGAAGGTTTAAAACATATTTTACATTTTGGTGTTTTGTACATGTACAGGCCATGGTTTTTGGTGAGAGCAGATTGCTGTGCAGAGCATCACAAATAGCAGTTAAGTTGGGTGTGTGAGAGAGTGACCTTTGATGATTTGTGTTGGGAATCTTCCATCACCAAAGCCTTTCAAAGTCCATTTATCTGATCTCAGGAGCAGACAATGAGCTTGTTGTGGGGCCCGCTTCTGGTAGTGGTTAACAAAAGTTTTGGCAAGCATATGATGTGATCCTCATTTTGGAAATTCTGCCATCCCCACAACACCATGAACTCTGCAGCAAGTAAGAACATCAAAATGGAGCTACTTGGTGCAAGGGCCATTCATATTGATGAAATCTGCTGCATCTTGGCAGCATGGGACCAAGAAGCTAAACCAAGCAGAGCATAGTGCTCCATTCTTGCAGATAGATTGTAAACTGAACTCATGCAAGCAACATGGACATGCTGACCTTCTTCAAGTACCCTTGTACCACCACCAGCACATGCATTTGGAATGCCTGCAAATCAGGTGACGTGCACAGAGACACTAAGTAGTAAGAACTTCATTCAAGTGCAAGATGAGCATAACCTTCTTTGCACAACAACAGTCTTTGGAAGCTGCATGCATTGAATGCAGGTTCATGTTGCAATCTATCTTCTTTCAGATTGTGTTCTCTTCCATGAACCAATAGATGGATCACCTGACTACCTTGCCATTTCCATTGTGAAGAAGAAGAAGAAGAAGAACGTTCTAAAACCAAGCCCTATCGTCCCTGGTCTTAGGGTTTAACGTACTGAACACGACGACGCACGCTAGGTGGGTGAGAAACAAAACAAGCGCGCGCTCTTGTCTTATCCCCCGCATGGGGGTCTTGCGCTCCATGGGACTAGAAAGAGCCGTGTAAGACGAGGGGAATGCTTTAGTACAGTTTTTGGTTGGTATCAGGGTTTGGTTTCTGCAGAATCCAGCGACGACAAGGGCGTGTTTGGCAGCATGAAGCTCGTCAGGTATGTTTTCTCTGGACTCCTCTCTCTTTCTTTTTTCTCTTTCCTAATTCGCAGCTTCTTTAAGAGACGATAGGTAACCATCGACAGAAGTGTCTGGAACGCATTTTGTTGATTTCTGCGCCCGTTTTGTCCAAGGGAGGGGTTTTGCTCCTCCCTGGAAAAATGTGTGGAGGATTGAAAAATGGTAGCGGTTTGGCTGCCGATGATGGATTCTTTCTGTGAGTGTGCTCCAGGTTTCTTATGAAGCTCAACAACGAGACGGTTTCCATAGAACTGAAGAATGGCACCATAGTGCATGGCACCATCACAGGTACTCCTTTGCAAAAGATATATATCTGCTCCATTACTCTTGGCCTCTTTTAAGACAAAGATTTCCATTACTTCTTTTTTGCAGGTTTTTCTCCTCGTTGTTCAGGTCATGCAAATGTAGGTTCTACTTTCCTTGTCTCATGTGCAAGTCAGTGATCATGCCAGTCAGTGTGTCAAGGTTTTTGATTGCCAAAATGTGACTTAGATTTTTTTTAAAACACACATTGTGCAGGTGTGGACATCAGCATGAACACACATTTGAAGACTGTGAAGCTGACATTGCGAGGAAAAAATCCTGTGACACTTGACCATCTTAGTGTTCGTGGCAACAACATCCGATACTACATTCTCCCTGACAGTCTGAATCTTGATACTCTTCTTGTTGATGATACTCCTCGTGTGAAGGTCAAGAAGCCCACTGCTGGTATGCATCTATTTGCTGGAAATTATTCTGTTAGATTGGAAATATACTGCTGTTTGCAAGTACTGGACAGTTTTCAAAGTTATTCATATGTTGACCTTGCAATCCTTAACAACAAAATATCCAGTCCTAAACCTTGTATGCCATGTTTGCTTAAACCTCTTCTGTTGGACAAAGATGCAATTTTATTCTGCATGGTTTGACTGTTTGCAATGCTATTCATGAGGACAACATTGGCTATATGTTCATGTGATTTAGGAAAACCAGTGGGGAGAGGACGAGGCCGGGGCCGTGGCAGAGGGCGTGGACGTGGACGCTAGTTGCACAGTGGCCCTGATCCATCCAGGATAATTGTACCACAGGCATGGAAACAAAACACAGTTTTGAAGACCTCAATCAACATGTAGCTATTGTCCTGGGTTATCTATCCTCATCTAGGGGATGCCAGTGGCTGTTCACCAAGCGGGAGTGAACATCTGGTACAGCAGCTCTTCATGATCTGTTTTCTGATTGTGTTGAGCATTGTCACTGTTTTTTTGAAAGATGAACCTGGAACTGTAAATGGCAGCATAAGTTGGTATCATTCTATTTAGGATCAAATTTCCATGTGACATCATACTATTTCCATGTGGCATCATCATACACTAAAGCATACACTGGTGATACATGTTCAGATTCTCAAGCATGATAGGGGCATTGGCAAAAAGCATGAGAGATGTGGGGGTATGAAATTGGGTTCAAAATGGATTAGCTTAGGACTTGCTCTTCATGATGGTGTTTCCTAGTGTTGTGTAATGTGGTGTGGCTCAGTTTAATAGTTTATGTAATGTGTATTAATAGATCAGTGTCATGTTTACTTTTGGAACTCACCCAGGATGAAGATAAATTGTCTCAATTCAGCACAGTTTCCAATTACAATGTGTTTAGAGCTGGAGCTTCAAAAGTTCTCCCTTCTCCTGAAACCTGCCACTTTTAGACTTCTTTTCTAATCAGCAAAACTTTCCAATTGACTATATACCTGTAGAAATTTTGGCACGCAGGCATCATGCTTAATCCAGATTCTTTGTGAAAGGCCTAAAATGAGATAATCCACATTAAATTCTCTTGTACATAAACAAAGCAAGTCAAGGTCATAAACTATTGGCGAGCTTCATAAAATCTTTGCCCTTCATTACCAGTGTGAAGGAAACTTAATATTTCTAACTTTCAAGGTCAGCAGCTTCTATTCCTCCGTAATTTTAGAGACTAATTTTTGCATAATACAACCCAGTTGGGTGAGAGTCCTTGAAGCTAATGAGAAGCATCATAATTATACTTGTTACATGAATGATCTCAAACACAAGCTCCGAAGCTCCCCATCGCAAGCTGCTTTCTCATACATCCCTGCAGTGTACTAACTGATTCTTCACTTGGTACTAGTCTAGCTAGTTGTTTGTTCCCTTGTACAAGCTCTAATACAAGTACCTGTAGTAGAGAGTATAGTCAGGGTAAGTCACAAATCTGGGAGTCCACGGAATCTCTTTGGGCTTGTCTTCAACTTTGGGTTTTTCCTCTTCTTTCTTTGGCTCCTCAACCTTGGGCTCCTGTTGCAACAGTTGAATCATCAAATTAAGTTACACCCAAAAACAAAAAAGAAGAGAAAATTCTCATTGGAAAATCAAAATAATTGTCTCAAATTGCATAGCAAAGGTAAAATTCTAGACATGTGTGCTTTCATATTGCTACAAGAAGTACAAGAAGTGATAGCTTGGTGCAGATAAATAAAATAACTAATTAAAAATCCTTTTCTTTACTTTACCTCTTTTTTGGGTTCTTCAGGCTTAGCTTCTTCTTTCTTTTCTTCAGGCTTTGCCGCTTCTTCCGCGGGTTTTGCCGCCTCTTCCGCGGGCTTTGCAGCCTCTTCTGCCGGTTTTGCCGCTTCTTCTGCCGGCTTTGCCGCTTCTTCCGCGGGTTTTGCCGCCTCTTCCGCGGGCTTTGCAGCCTCTTCTGCCGGCTTTGCCGCTTCTTCCGCGGGCTTTGCAGGTTCTTCTGCTGGCTTTGCAGCCTCTTCTGCAGGCTTTGCTTCTTCTTCTTTCTTTTCTTCCGCCGGTTTAGCCTCTTCTGCTGGTTTTGCTTCTTCTTCTTTCTTTTCTTCCGCTGGTTTAGCCTCTTCCGCTGGTTTCGCAGCTTCTTCTCCTTCTTTCTTTTCCTCCGGTTTAGCTGCCTCTTCGGCGGGCTTGGGTTCTTCCTTTTTCTCCTCTTCCGCCGGCTTGGGTGCAGCTTCCTCTTTCTTCTCCTCTTCTTTTTTCTCTTCTTCTACTTTGGGTTCTTCCTTCTTGGGTTCTATCTCTGCACGTTTGCCTGTTTTGCGGATGCGTCTCAGCACTTCATCTTTGTTCAAATTCCCTACCAATGTCACTTTCTGTCCCGGAAAATCTACATTATAGGAAAGCACTCCTGCAGCGCACAAACAAACCAAAAAAATAAACCCTTCGATCATGAAGATAATCATCGACCCATAAAGCTTCCTCTTAGCAGCTGATCAGAGCTTCATTCCAAGATGATCACACGGTAGCTAGCTGCTTCCATCATTATCGTATGAAACATCTGCACATCACGATCTCTTTGAGGCCTGATCTGCAGGACTCTGAGAGAGGCAGAAATTTTGTACCAGATATTTTCCTGACAGCTCTCCTGACAACTTCTGCACATCCTTCACAGTGCATCACCACCAACACTACCACCTCCTGTACACCATCATCAAGCCCCAAGTCCCAGCTTCCAACCCCACATTAGAACACTAGAAGATATGCAGACTAGCTGAGAGGTTTTCTAAATGAATCGGCAACGGCCAGGGCTAGCTTTGGACAGCAGGAATGATCCGATCCACTATGGAAAATCCCCACAGATGCAGGTAGAATTCTCTAAACCAGTTTGTAGGTCTCGAGCTGTACTCTACAGTTTCTTAGATCTTGTCGACACCTAGCATGAGTCGCAAATGACTCAGGACTACTGATCTAACAACAATCGCTGATGGAATTGAGAGTTGGCAAGGCGAATTGGTACTCGTCAGTCAAACCACAAGGCTACTGTCTACACCAGATCCCACCACTCAAAACTAGATCCAAAGAAGGGAAGAGAGTTGGAACCTCAAGCGTTGCAGTTGCCAACATTGTTGCGGCAGATCAGCGCCGGTTGTATTCTCACCTGTTGTCCGTCTGTCTACCTGTCTGTCTGCAGGCGTGAAGTGACCGCCGAGCTAACTTCAACTAATTTCAAAGAGCTAGCTACAAAGGGATTTCCAGAACCGTCCTTTCTTTCTACCACGATTTTCAGCTATCTTCGAATGCCCTCCGAACAGCTTCAACAACTGATCAGCTTCTTCATTGGATCATACCTCAAGGCTCAATCTTCGCTTCCCTGAAATTACTGCTGATTCAACCTGCACATGACGACTACCAAACGCAGCACTGATCAGCACAACTAGTAATGTACTCTCCCGTGAACTCTCCTAGCTTCTACCACTGGCAGAAGTACTAGCTTAGCTTACTAGTCGCGGGCTGGCACAACTGAGCTCATGTAGATCACATGAACCTTACTCAATTCTCTAGTAGATTCCTTGATTTGCAACCAGCTTGCACACTAGCTAGCAGCACCCATGAGCTGCAGGAGCAGCCCCTCCTCTCAGCGCCTACGAACTAACTGTTTTCCAAATGTGTGTGGCAAGGGACAAAACTGGGTCCCCACCTGCACATGACCTTCCTCATGCCCACCACTACCATGAATTTTGTAAACAAGCCAGGAAAGCAACAATAAAAGAAAAAAGAAAAAGAAAAGGCAAAGCTAGCTAGCTACATGCAGCTGCAGACGGCTCAAGAAAGACATAAACCCCCCAAAGATGATGACCACCATCCAAATCATTCTTTCTTCCTTTCTCTAATTGTTATCCTCGCGAGTCAAATAATTCCTCTAACAATATTTATTATTTTCACAATCACCATAACCAGCTGATAAGTGTACTGCAGTCAGCTAGCTTACTACTACTACTACAAGGGTACCACTCCTAGCTAGCTACTACCACTACAGCTGCCCCAGTCGCTAGCCAGCCAAACAATACAAAATTCTAATTTAACAACTTTTCTGCAACTCATGCCACTTTCAACTTAATTAGTGCATAATAATAATTATTATTAATCTCCTCATGTCTAATCCTCATGTAAATTAATTGCTGTACAAGTCTGCAACTATTGTTGAATAAATCTTAGAAATGTGGATCAACTGGATCAAGTTGCAGGAAGGAAGTGGTCCTTCTGCAGCTCATGCAGCTCAAGTCCTGCAGTGTTTACTTTACTTGGAAATTTATTAGCTGATCTACTAATCTGCTGCTGCGACAGATCCATTAATTAGCACTACAAAGATTAATATTCTTAATCAACATTTGTGGTATTGCTAATTTGATTATCTAGACTCATTAATCAGAAGTACAAATATTAATATTCTTAATCAACAATTTTTGTATTGCTAATTAATAGTAGTAGTTGCTAGTGTGTTAATATTTTTTATATGACCACTTGTGATCAGATCAGATAGATCATCCGACTCATGATCGATCAGCAGCACTTGGCACTCGTCGTCGTCGTCTACATGCTTCGAACCTGTCTCCTGGCCTTTCCCAGAAAATAGAAAATTCCCGTTGTCGGGGTTTGTTCTCCGATCAGAAACAGATTCATTCGGGGGCTTTACTTTGTTGTGTGCATTCGCGTGGGATTTGATTTTTGGTGTTTTTTCATCAACTCGGTCAAAATCGGTTGCATGCCCCAATTTGTTTTTGAGGGCAATTGTGGGGGGCGCCAGAATTTGGATTTTGCATTTTCATATCTATCTAGTCTACAGCCAAATTTGGCAAAATTTGGCAAAATTTTCTTGTGGCTGATCATCAATTTTGCTACAGCACAAAATTGGGGAAAAAAAAAAAAACCCTGAATTTGGAAAGTTTTCTTTAGAAGTCACAAAATATTTTTTTTGAAGGCATATATAAAATTTGGAGCTGCACTGCATATTGAGTTCATCATAACATTTCCTCTAATTGAGGCTTTTAATTAACCTCTACTAAACATTGTAATAGCCTCAATAATAGGAAATTTGTTGTAACCTAAATCAACTAGCTTTTTTTTATTTAACTAGCAAAATTTCGCCAAAAAAAGAAATTAAAAACTAAAAATTTGAAAATCAATTGATTTTGGAGGTTCTCAATCGCTAGAAGTGAGAAAAAAAATTATTGAAAATTGCCAGATTTCTATAGTCGGTTTTTAGTGTGTAACCAATAATATAGAAAAATGATTAAAAATGTAACTTCATATTTGGATTAATAACCACATTTGGCTAAATCTTCCCTAGCAATGATTGTCACTTTCTCTACATATTTTTTATGGATGATAGCCACTTTAGCTCCAAACAAAAAATCCAAAAAAAAACCTCTGAGATCAACATCAATTGTCACACATCATAAGCTTACACTTTAAAAAAATTCTTGGGAAAGTATACACCACAATCTTTGAAAGTAGGCTTAAGAAATACTTTGTTTAGGGAGAATGAAATTTCCCAGCCTGCCTCCAACCCTTGGTTAAATACTGCACTCTTTAATAAGTCACCTTCTATTATATATTTGTATGAAAGGGGGACACCCAATTTGCCAATCACTATAATGATTGAGTATAACATAGCTGGGGTACCTAATGTTCAGTTTTTATCAAAATTCTTTACATGGTTTTTAGAAGTACTACATACAAAAAACTGATTTTAAATCAAATGGATCATTTGTATGTATACACCTTTGTGTCATATGTAAAGCATGACAAGTTCATAAATACACTGAGACATAATTACCAAAGCCAAGTTCTTCTCAATAAGACATTTCATAGAATAGGGTCCAACTAATTTAATAGGAGTCACACCCACACCCCTAGACTTGCGCTTTTTCACTATTTTTTTCAAATATATATTTGAATTTTTTTTAGTATATCAATTTTTTTCAATTTTTTTATGTTAAGGTTTGTATTAAGAATTTTCCAAAATTATGCCATTTAAGAAAATTCAAATTATTTTAAATGTGTTTTTATTGCTTTATTATCACTTAAAACATTGATTACACAACATAAAATATTAAAATATTTTTTATTTAGTAAATTGATTAAATTTTTTGTGAATATATATAATATTTCGTGTATAAAAAATGATTTTATTTTATTTTTACAATTTGAAATACACAAAATCAAGTAGTGGTTAGGATTGAACTAATAATACACGTTAATGTGATTACACCAAATGATGATATACATTTAAATGGTCCACAAATTCTATTTTATTTGAAACTTTATTTAAAATTGGGAAGCAATGGTTATGAAAACCGTAAATACATACATGCACAACATTGGTGTTATTGGCTTAATGCTCCTAGTACACCATTATGGACTCTAGGAATTGTTACCTTGGTGGCCTCAGGGCTAGAGTCTGTAGTAGGCCATCTACCTAGTGGAGATGTAGGAGTACCAAGACAAGGTTAATGATGATGGCATGTTACAGTATATAAAAGCAAGCCATCTACCAAGTCAAGGCCAAAAAAGTGCAAAAGACTAGTATAATGATGGCATACTGTATGGCTACAGTATATAAGCAGGCCATGTACCTAGTCTAGGCAGAGAAGTGCCAAGAATAAGTTTAATGAATGATATACACACATTCTAAGGCTACAGAGGTTCTAGCAGGCCATCTATCTAGTGGAATTAAGGCTGAGAATTGCCCTAGACTAGCTTAATGCTGCACATGCTACAGTCTGTAATCAGGTGAAAAAGTGGCAAGTAAGGCATATGAGGTCAAGGGCATTACCAGCATAAGAGTACCACCAGAGACAAACAGCTGAGTAGTATGGTGCTCGCATTCTGGTTATGACACACTTAACTGAGGCTGTTACATAGCATAAAACAACTGCCTTCCCTCGATTGATTTGTATGGATGAACATTTCAGAATGTAAGATCTCTACAGTACTGTAACCCGAGTGAATCTTACCCCCTTTTTTTTTTCCTTTTTAATGTGAGCTCAAAATACACTGTGAAATTTCTGGCAGTGCTTTATAGTGGTGAATATTGTACTTGGTCAAAGTTGCTACTTACTTCTTTAACTATTATAAGCTACTTATATGGTGAGCTACGCCATTTATGAGCTTGATAACAAAAGCCACACGCTTTACTGATGACCTCCTTGCTTATATGGGGTTGATAAGAACAACCCTGAACAACCCCGAGGTAGTAATATACTGAAGATGTTGAATCGGCCAAAGAAATTGAATGCAGTCAGTACAAAAAGAACTGATGTGATTTTTTTCCCCAGTCTGCCCTTAGCCCCATTTGTTTTTACCTTGTGATACCTACTCACGGTTTGAGTCGATGTTATTGCATGTTTTGGACATGTTATGAGTATTAAGGGTATGTAACATGTCACTGGATATGTTATGCATGTTTTGAACATGTTATGAGTATTAAGTGTATGTAACATGTCACTGGGCATGTTATGTGCCTTTTGGAACATTCGTAACATGGAAGGTTATGAGTGCAAAACATGCACTGGATATCACCCAATTTGTTCTAGAAAATATGAATGGGGGCAAAGGGCCAACAACTGTGGGGAAAAAATCATAGCAATACTTTTGTACTGACTGCATTCAATGCCTTTGGTCGATTTAACAATTTTTTTTTGTAATATACCTATGGGGATCAGCAGCTGCCCTTTTCCAAATAATTAAAATGTCAGCAAACTTTCTCATAAAATTTTGACAAATGATATGTGACAAAATCTATTTGCCTTTTCCTGGCCTAGTGCAGGCAGGCAGGGTGAAGACTCGTTCCAACTGAAATATCTCAATGCAAACAATAGTAAAGCACTAGTCTAGTAGAGAGAGAGAGAGAGAGAGAGAGAGAGAGATGTATTAAAATAATAACACCTTCCCGGATCAAACCAGACAGGGTGATCCCCTTGTCTGCACCAAAAACAGCTTGTGGATGGGTATTGAGCTAGTGAACAATGTTGAACAGGTAGGAGGAAAAAAAAGCTGCTGAGCTTGCTAGCTAGCTAGCTGCCAGACTCATCTCCAAAGGCTGTGATTGATGATCTAGTTGGAATACATATATATTACACGCAGTGTTGCACATCTTTCATGTACTGCAAAATTAGATACACATGAAAGCTAGCTAGGGGACAGTAATGATATATTGTGCACCCCCCATATTTCAGAAAAGATTTGACTGCCAAAAGTGTCGAGATTTGCGCCCCCTGATGAGGAGGCTACATCCATCCATATCACTTACTTATCTTTGATTCATGTAACTACAAAAAAAGAGGGTACACATGATTGAAGTGATTTGAATAAGGAAATTTTCCCCATCGACTATCTCTCCATCATATTATCATACTCAAGCTCTTTTTGAAGATGCCGGCCCACTGAGTTCCGGTCTTGAGTTCTTCACCCCTGGGAAAACATTATGAATACTAGACTAGTCTAATTCTGTGTACAGAAGCATCTACAAGCTAGCTAGCTACTTGTGGAGAAGTCCATGAGGATCTGCACTCTAGGAGTACTAGCTACTACCACCCATCGATAGTAAGAATAATGAGCAGTATAATTACATATTTTCCTAAGAAAGAATTTACACCATGATGTTGCCCTTCAGGAACAAGTTTTTACATGCAGCTGATCAAACAGTCCCCAGTGATCTTGTGAATTCTAGTGATGATGATTCATTTGGAGCTGGTTTAGGTCGGACGACTATAGTCCAAGAGTATTTGTTCATACCAAATTTCAGCCTAGAATCTGTTTAGCCCATTACCAAGTAAAGAGGCATGGAAAAATGGCTTTTCTAATCTATGTCTCTTTGAAGTTTATTTTTTGTTTTTGTTTTTCTTCCAACTCCATATTCATGAGCTGCTGATTTTCAATACCTTCTCCAAAAAATTTGCATCCATTTCTTTTCAATTGCAATGGGTGCAGAGCCCCAAGTTTGTAATCATGATGGGTATTACAAGTTTCAATTAATTCAAGCTCCATAAAAACCCGGAGGCCTTCTTATAAATGCGGATCAAATTATTAGACTTCCAAGGCCTTTATTTCCAGGAATATTATTGTTGCATCAAGCTAGCTCATTGATCTCAAGTTAGACATGAGAGGAATTAAACATGACTTGATCACGCAAATCACGTACTAATTAACACTGACCCATGATTACATAGATCATGAGTTACACATATTTAGTCTCAAGCTGCAAGAAAAAAGACTGCTTGAAAATTGGAGAGTCAATGATCGTGATCATGATCCTGCACGTAGACAATTGTGCATGCAGAGGTAAAATGGATCGACGACGACAAATTGCAAAACAGCAGTCCGCACTAGTCCACTGCGATCTACCAGACTTAATTTAAACAAGATGCAGCCAAGGACAGTATGTTAGCTTTCTCTCAAAGAGACATCACCAAGGACAGTAAGTTAGCTAAAGCTTGCGACTGGAACGTTTGAATTCACGTTCTCATGTAGCGATGCAATTAGGCTACATAATTTGGGCTACACATGGTTGGGTTGTATAATCTTAATTACTAAATTATTGACATGGCTTATTATAATGAGGATTTGCAAAGAAAGAAGATTTAAAACACGATCTCATTGAAAACCCCAATTCCAACAATTGGATCTAGTATTATAGTAATAAGAAAAACCCCAGATCATCATGATCCGCTCTTGAAACTTTGACCCCGTCAGCGTCATGTGTTATGTGCATTCATTCTTCAAACCATAAGATCAGAATTACTAGTTTGAACACTGCAACCCATTTTAGGACAGTTCAGCATGATTGTGAATTACTACACAGCATGAAATAGTAGTGCACAGATTAACAAAGAGATGCAGCTAGCTGTCTGTACATGCCCAGACCATGATCACTCTATGACATAGTATTTTTTGTATTGAATCATATTTGTAGAAGCAGAATTGTTCTAGGGTTTTGGGGTTTGAGGTTAGGGCTTCTAGGGTTTAATGTTAGGGTTTAGGGTTTGGGTTTGAGGGTTTAGGGAGAGTAGTAAAGCTTGCCAGCCTCAAATTTGTCCTTGTTATTGAATTCTAGACAGTATGCTTAGAGACTACTATGCTTAGACAAAAACTCTTTTCTTTTCAACCTCTTCTGATGATCAACAGGATTCTTTGGGTCCACCAAAAATCAGGTAGCTGGTCTTTCACCCATTTCTTCTTCTGCATGTGACCTTAATTTAGGGTTGAGTCCAAAGAGAAAAGGAGAAGAAGAAGGCCTGAGTGACAACCCTAAAAGTGGGAGCCGTTTCACTTGGGGAAAAAATGTTCCAACCTCCATAGAGTGCAACCAATGAGAATGGTGGTTTTGAATTTTGGTTGTGCAATATTGCTGTGAAAATGCCGTGTTGTGGGCAGATGGTGACCAAAAATTTTGGGTGCCATTTGGGCAGCTAATTAACATGATCAAAATGTTAATTAGATTAACTTTTTTAAGTTTGCAAATGATCCTATCTTGAAAAAATCTTCTTGAAAGTATTGAACATTAAGGATCTATTAAAAATTAACAATAAGATTTTGAAAAGTTGTTGTCACAAGCTCATGAAACCACAAAAAAGGCGATACGCATTTACAAGCTAGACTATCCATAAATGGTCATCCCAATGCAAATGTTTTTTATATCATTGTGGATCCATAGTTCCAAATCAAATGACTTTTCAAGTAATCTCATGAATGTACTTATCTAGTCTTCATGAATATGAACTCATCATATATGATTTCTCTATAATCTGTACATAAGTACAATCATGAGATTACTTGAAAACTTACATTTTCCATCAAATGGGGGACGTTTTGGTATTATGCATGGACTCTAGGATTATGCAATACATAAAATATTTATAAATGGATCCATCATATTTATAATTTATAATCAAATCATCTTCTAACCAAAATTGATAACTATTGTTAAAATTTCAAAATTAGGGTTTGCAAGGTGAATGCAAGAAAAGAGGAGCCATGGGTGCCACAGCCATGTAATCCTTTTTGAGTACTACATTTTACACATAGTATTCATGTGTTGGTTTATTATGCATTTTTCATACAATTTTTTAAAACTAAATATCAATTTTGTGGCCAAATAGGACCCATAATATAATAAAACTTTTAAAAAAAATCATCGAGCTTTACATTATAATCAATTGTACCTTTTCAGCACTATCAGAATACACTTCAACAAAACCATATTAGCAACTGCATATTTGCCATAAATGGCTAAAATGCAAATACTAGGTAGCAAAATATGGTGTGCACACATAAATGCCAAAATGAATCTAACAAAAACATGATGTGTATGTAACAACTTCCAATTGAGGTGTGCATTTCAAAACAATTTAATTATAACATGTGAAAACCATGAACACAAATTGTAGACACAAGTTTCAACAAATTTACATTGCAAGTTCCACCCAAAGTAATGTTAGTTGAACTCATTCCGAAGGTAATGAGTTGCCTTCCACATGCATTATACTTGTTCAGGGTTATATCATCAAAATTCCCAAATGCCCAATTTATGGGCCTTCTCAAAAAAAAAAAGTGGACTATGATGGATGAATTTCATCCATAAACAAGAAACAAAACTCCATGGATTATAATATCGATTATTACTTTTTTGTAATCAAGTATAAGAGTTTCAAACATATAGTCTTCAATGTATGTTAATATGGTCAATGAATGTCAACTATGATAACTACTCAAGGTTGATAATGTAGCCACAAACTATCAATATACAAATTATTAATGGAATGTTCAAAGCTTGAAATGCAATTTCAAATTGAAATTGTCATTCTCAGATTTTAAGGCCAATTTTTTTTGTTGAAATAGAGATCAAAACTACAAAATTTTAAAGTAATGTTTGATGAACATCAATAAAAACCAATTAAGCCCCAAAGAAAATTGACATTGATGAATGGAAGATAGAATATCCCAATTGAGAGTAACTTGAATCTTACGAAGGTCCATGTGGACTCTATCACTAAAAATGGCAAACTGAAAAAATTCAATATTTTCTGTTTTTTGAAATAAGATGTTGCAACTTGTCCATTGAGTTTTTCAAGACCTCATGTCTTTTAAACAAGTTGTAAATTATGTTTATGTGTTGGGTTTGAGATGAGAGGAAGCCTTTCACAACACATGATGCATCAAAATTTAATGTTTCAAGGTTTGTATGTTTGTACCTATCCAATTTAGCATCTTCATTCCCCAAATCAGTGTTTCGTTTTGTCAATTTTGCAATATAGCCAAAGTGGTGATGATCCACATGAAGTTTTAGTCAAATTTGGCTACAAGCCAAAATATGAAAGTATAATTTTAAAAACATCTTTCTATACTTTTGGCTACATACTTGAACATGTAAAAAAATTTGACAAATTTTTAAAAATTTGACAAATTTTTAAAAATTTTGGTTGAATTCTGGCTATTGAAAACCTCAAAAAGGACTTGATTTTAGCACTTAATTTTCAATATAGCTTTTTGGCTATATATAGCTAGTGAAAAAAAAAAGATTCCCCAAATTGACAACAAAAGTTGAAACATTTGTAAGTAAAGTGGCACAATGTTTGCTAGGCATGCACAAATAACATGACAATGTAATTTTCCATTGTACAAATGAAAGCTAATTTGTAAACTCTCATTATGTTCCTTGTACATGAATCATTTTTCCTTACTTGGCATAAGATACTTTTTGCTACAACATCCGATGGATGGATGGATGGATGGATGGATGTTAGAGTTGTAATTTTTTTAATACTAAAATCAGTTTTTAAGGATAACTTTTACGTTGTTGGAAAAGTCTAGCATGTGATTGAGCAACTACCAAAACTTGACACTTGCTCTCAAGCTTGTCTTTTGGTTTTTGTGGTTATAATTTCTTGTTTTAGTATAATATAATTCTCAAAATTGGGTAACATATTCTTTAGCTCCTTGGGATTGAGAAAAGGGGTCTAAAAACTTTAAAATGACTAGGACAAAGTGACTTGCTTCACAAGCATTTCTTGGTCATCTCAATTGCATGAATATCAATTGCATGAATAAACTTAGTGTAGTCTTGAGTTGCAAAATTCATCACAAACCCGCATATATTTCACAACAACTTGAAGCTTTATGTTCCCACAAGGATTACATCAAAGTGGGAATTGCCATTTGAAGCACATGAAGGTTAATTGAGTCATTAAGAAACAAGTAATAGCCCTTCATTATAGAGTATTCATGATATGCCTCCAAAGGCTTGCCAAATGATATTGAAAGTAACTTGCTAATATGGTGTATGACAAAAGGCTTTTGACCTTGAGGCATGTTCCCGTGCAACCTTTTTGTCTAGGCATGACAAATTAGGACTATCACATAAACAAATTAAATAAGAAGATGATTAGTGTAGTTGGAGTCAAAATTAGAACATATGATAATTATAAACTCCCATTGGAGTAACCATGATTTAAATTTAAATGAGGCACCACTTTCTTCCTTATAGTATGCAGTATAACTCTATAGAGAGCCTTAATTGAAATGGTGAATTTCAATTTGTTGCATGACACATATTTTATTTCAATATGCTAAAACTTCAAACAACCATAACTCCCCAAAAAAACAAAACTAAATTGGACATGTAAGCCATTTTCTTAAGCCTTTGAAAAAAACCTTCAAATGGCATATAAAATATAGAATTCATATTTGACAATACTTTCCCCTTCAAGAATTGCACTTTCAATGTGTAAGGTATTTAGGTTGAACACTTGGACTCTTGAATCTTCAAACCTTTCTACAAGTTGGGAAACAACTTTTGTTTTGGGCATGTGAATCCAACTTCTTATAGTGCTTTTCAAGAATGAAGGAATGTCAATGAGTGATAAGACAAATGTGGTGGAACATAATTGAATGAAGAATATGATGTTATCACGATTATAAATCAAAAGATTGAAAAAATCATTAACTAGTGGATCATACTACATGTATCTATACTTGTGTGGTGGAAAGGGTTAAATATGAAACTATTTTAAGAGCTTTTGGAGTTTGCCACTAATTCAATGAACCTTCTTCTTACATGATTTTTAAAATATCAATTATGAATATGGATGTTGATGGATCAATTTGTCAATTGTGAATGCATGCTAGCCATCATTCATGGATGCAGTTCATCCATCTAGATGAATATTAGATTTAAATACAAAGATATCACATTCATTATTTCTATGAACATTCAAAACCTTTTCGGATCCTCTATTTCAGACTTTCAAAACATATTTGAATAGTAATTAAAGTTATAGCTTGTAAAATGATAATGCACCTTGGTGATACACTTTGATGAAATTGCACATTAGCACTCAACTATGCATATAATTTTCACATGTTCAACATAAACAACCATTGGATGACCTTACAAGTTAGGTGTGACATGTTGATTGCATGTATCAATGGACCCCACCCGGCCTCTTGCCACAAATGCCAAAAACCTTGGGCAATGAATGCATAACAATTTGACCCACTTGAATTTGGGTGGTCACAACTTTCTATCCCCTTTTGTGGATTTTGACAATTTCAAATTTTGCAAGTTCATTTAAACTTGGTGGTCTTCTTATTCATAAAATTCATTTGTACAACATTCGGAAACAATGACAAACCCCCATTGTGTAATGCCACACTAGGGGTTTTCTTTCTCTTAGTTTAATAGTAGGCTTTGTGCACTATTTTATTTTGCCAACAAACATGAGGAAAGGTAGGTGCCAAGTGTTGTGGCAAGTGTCATTTCACATGGATGGAATATGGATGAAAGATAAATGATAAATGAATGGATGAAATATTTGGATGATTAAAATAATTGATGAAAAAAACCTATGTGAATGATGCATGAAAAATGTGTGAATGATGAATGATTTTTGAATGAATGAAAATCATTGGATGAATGATGGATGGATGATTATCAAATGAATGGAAATTAATAGATGATTTATGGATGAATGTTGGATGAATGAGTTGTATTGACATGAATGTTCATTTGAGGATGGATGATTTTTATTGGTATGTAATCATCATACATTGACTCATGCCGACGTGCAGAATTAAAGGTGAGTTCACACAAGGGGGTTATCATATCTCAAAGTTAGGCCCTATGATCTATCCGAGTGGTAGGACTTATTGCAACCCTATTCACACATAGGAGTACGATGATTGAACAAATTACAAATAACTACTGTAGTACCTTGGCAGCTTTTCCACGTGTTTTTGTTAAATAATTAAATTATTTTGAAATTTTTATTTTGACAAATAGAATATTCTTGAAGATTCAATGTTTCCCTTCAAAATTTATTTATTTATTTATTTTTGGGGTCTTTTTTTAAAAAATATGAAAATAATATAATTACAGAATGATTTGGACAATTTGTGATGATAGTGGAGTTGAGGTAGAGACCAGTGTTGAGCGGTTCTTTGAGCCAACGTCGGTTCTTTGCTGGTTATCAGACCAGTTAAATGATGGTTCTCATTTTCTGAAACTCTCACCCTTGGAATCAAATTGACAAATAATATTTTTTTGGTACTTACCCCTCAAAACCAAGCCAGAATTTTTCTTGAAAGTCAAAGAACCGCCGGTTCTTTTATGAAAAGCATCGGCTTTTGAAACACCAAGAACCGGAGGTTCTTTTCAAAAATCAAAGAACCACACAACACTGGTAGATACTTGAACCCAGTAGACCTCTAAACTATGGTTTATCACTCTAGTTTCCAAACTGGTAAAATATGACCACCCAATAGGGGTTTGGAAACCCACAGTTTGGAGCTGATCTTATCACCTTGCCTATCAACTATGGTCCAGTTTCCATGTGACCCACTACTATACCCAAGTAATTATATCTAATAATAATAATAAAAGAGTGATTAAGTGGTGTTTCCATTACATTAGTGTGAGATCATGAAGTACTATTTTTTGAGGATTCCTTGGCTTAAAGCCCTAGACTTGGTTCTCCCAACCACCCAACAACCATATTTCAATAGCAACACTATTTCTTCATGTACTTACTGACATGTGTGCCCAATGGGTTCTTAGCTTGCTAAGAGTGGTACACTATTGTGATATTAGAGTTATCTGTAAAGTCAAGCGAACTAAAGGGCCGCAAGTAAATGGCCAGTTTTGGCATAAGAGGACGTCAAACATGTAACTGGGATTGAAATTTTTTACGAAACAAAATAACTGGGACCCAAACTAGCTTTTCCACCAATTTTTAGGTAGTAAAAACTGAGTTTCATCCTCTCTTTCCTCTTTCCTAGAGGGCCTCCACACTGCTGCTACACATATTTTCACTGCTCCTACCTATACAACTACTGTAATTAGTCTCAAACCTTCTGGCATTAAATGCTGAGTTTCAGCATTTCATACTGAGATTTAATAAAATTTCATTTACTTTACGGATACTACTGAAAGAGGGGATAGGGGGTGAAAGACAGGGTGACTTTACAGATAACTTTATTGCTCTAAAAGTTTAAAGGCCAAACGATAATTGGTGGTGCATGTTGATGATGTGATTAGCAAAAGATAAAACAAAGAACTACATGGGAAAGTTTTTGTGACTATATTTTCAGCTATTCCTTAGTTAATCTTAGAGTCGGTGTAGTGACCAGGTGAGCCAAGTGGAAACTGGCCTAAACCCTAAATCACCACATGTCAGCCACTATGTTCAAGTATATGCAAACAAAAAAAATACTCTGCCATTGTACCTTGACAGCTTAGTCACTAATTATATTATATTCAGAAATTTTGAAGTTTCCAAAAAAAATTGTAAAATTCAAAGAATTTTTTTTTGAAAGAATATATAGAATATTTAAGGAATATATTTTTTTCAACATGAAAATTCAAAATTAATTAATAGTTTCCAAAACTCCCATACCTGCCTATTGTGAAGGGGAAGTTGAACCCTAAGTTTTTGCAACAATGCTTAACAATACAAATATATACTGGGTGTTGGACATTGACCTTGTTGTATAGAGATAAGGGTCATAATAATATTTTAGTGACAATGATTCATCGAAGCTGGTTTACGGAGGATAACTTTAGGTTTCATAAATAGTAGTTGTCACTTGGACAATTCCAAACTGGAATTTGTTTAGCCCATTCCCAGCAAAGAGGCACGAAAAAATGTTTCTCCGAATGTGTATTTTTTAAAAAAATAAAAATTCACCAAAAAAAATTTCAATACTTTCTCCACCAATTTGTATCTCATCTCTTTTCAATTGAATTTGAATTCAATTTAAGTTGCATGGCAATGTGTGCTCTAATCCTCTTAGAGAGCAACAAGGATTCTCCCTTTTTGAATTAAAAAATTGGGTTGTGAAAATTATGGGTAGTGACTAGTCACCTTAGTAGTAGTACCTGGGCCAATTCGACATTAACTACATTATTTTCAGAAATTTTGAATTTTTCAAAAAAATAAAAAATATTTTTTCAGAATTTTTTTTCCTGAAAGAAAATAAAGAATCTGATGAAATATTTGGGAAAACATCATTGGTGAAAATGGAATCCTCAAAATTAATTAATTAATTAATTAATTGGCAAACATGTGTCAAAGTGGCCAAAGTATAAGTGAACCCTTGATATCTTTGCCACCTTTGTTTATTACTTCTTCATGATATACCTAATCTTGGGCAAAGAATACGGGATATACAAGATGCTTTTGGAAACATGTAACTTGAATGTTCTTCAAGATGCTTCTATATACATTGTTGGGTTTTGGAAGCATGTAAGTTGAATGTTGGAGATGCTTCTATGTACATTGTTGGGCACTCTTGTTCAATGAACCCATGACCTTATCTTTTTTCCTTTTGTTGGCACATGGCTTGAAGAAAACCCATCTAACAAATTGTCTCACGGGCTCATAAAATTCTCGATATACCACCCATTTCTAGAATTTTGGCAAGGATGCATCCCATTGGGGCACTTAAAACTTTTTTTCTTCTCTCCAACTTTGTTCAAGACACTACTATTCTTTAGGTATTCCCAAAGAATAGATTGCACCACTCATTGCTTCTCTTAATGGAGAC
>Ga0209611_10002621_pt1 | contig 31637 bp, 18 predicted proteins | sample S1TSphgellanicum_3_FD_187693 | JGI IMG/M metagenome (GOLD analysis project Ga0209611, IMG submission 187693) | Host-associated microbial communities from peat moss isolated from Minnesota, USA - S1T2_Fc - Sphagnum magellanicum MG (SPAdes) (version 2) | ecosystem: Host-associated > Plants > Peat... | reverse complement strand
CCCCCCCCCCCCCCCCCCAATCCTACCTATCAATTTATTAAGGTTCGCCTTAGTTCATGGATGATGAACACATGTCCCCATATGTAGGTATTACAAATAATTTATAGTGGAAACAATGCCATAATTGCATGCATTTTGGTTTAGTTAATGCATATTTTACTAAATTTTGTTTATTTAATTTATTATGGAATGGACATTACAATACATCTTTCCATGTAATTATTATAAGTATGTACTATTGGATTATGGTTTAAGTTTAAGGTTCGGATAGATAAATTAATTGATAATTTTTTCACAAATGTATAGTAATTAACCTAAACTAGGCTAAATTTGGGGGAAATTTTTTTGGATTTACACATATGTGAAATAATAAATTTTCATTTTATATCTTTTTCAAAGAGAGGAAAAAACTAGGTTAGAGATATCACACGAAGGTAAGAGACATATCTTCTCTTTTGATTTTGTACGAAATTTATTTGATTATTTTTAAAGATTAAAGTATTCTTTCAGTTAATAAATATTTATAGTTTAAAGCTTTTTTTAAAAAATTCTAAATTTTCTCCTATGTTCTTTTAAATTTGTTTGTTTTGCATTATATAATTTGTATAGTTTGTATAATTTTTTGGGTTTAGGGCATATATTACTAGGACTTTTTTTTGTTAGGGTTTGTATAGTTAAGGTTGTAATAGGGCTTATGGCAAAATATCATTTGGAATTTTAGGGTTATGCCTTATGATTTAATGTATGGGAATTTGGTTCATATATTTCAGGGCTTAAGGTTCATACTTTAAATTTTACTCATTGTATTGGTTTTTGATCCTATCACTTGTTTAGATCTATATCATAATTATGAATCTCCTTTGTTTTCATATGTTCCATAGTTATTAAAGTTCAATATTTTCTAACCCAACTTTACACAAGTTATGATATTTTAAGGTTGTTTTTTCAACTAGGACTACAAACTTTGGTGGAACATTGTCATCTTTTATTCATAAAGGTATGCATTTATCTCTTGTTACTTCTTTTGTTTTGTGTTTATATTTTCACAATTCAACTTCTTTTCATTTCCTAGTTATTAGATATAGAATGGGTGTCAAGTTTCATTAAATATACAACCATAAATAAAGGTTTTATACCTTTACTCAAGCATTTCATATTCAATATTTCTTTGTAGTTTGATTTTTTCATACCCAAATGCGAATAATGCATTTATTCCCCACAACCAACGTGGATTTTATGGCCTAAAGCAGGTGTTGCATTTTGCACCTTTCAAATAATGTGCATTAATGATCACTATGTGGGTATTGTTACATGGGGTTTTCAAACATTGTGGGTTTAAAATAAATTTGGGTATTACATATGTGAACATCTTCAATGATGGAAGGTTTAATAGCTAAATGTGGGCATTGCCAAAAAAAAATTTAGTATATGGGTTCATAATGCAAGTATTGTAGTGATGTACATTGGAACAATAGGTATTTTATATCATGATGTGGGTTTGTAATGGGAATTCCAAGTCACAACATTGATTTGAAGGGAGCCATGTAGGTATTACATTTTGGGTTTTGTTCAATGATGAATGTTTATAGAATTATAAATTCTCTTGGTGTAGGAATTTGTCCTACCTCTTTTAATCATGGGAAAGGTTCCAAAGTTCCATTCTATTCATGTCCAAAACCCCACCAAGTCCACTTTCTCAAACAAGGACTTGGTGTGGAGGTCTGGGACACACCATGGAAGGCAAAATAAAATGACCATTCAATTTGCTTATGTTCTATATGCTCACATTTCGAAATTTTTGGAAGGTGAATGAGGGGATATAAGCACCCTCGTGGAATGGAATGTTTACAAAAACTTTCCAAGCCAAATGGATTGATTTTTCATTTCCAATGTGTGCATGTAGTGGTGTGCAATGGTTGTTATTAATCGCCACACCAACCAATCAATCCTACGCCCTTTAAGGCCTTTTGTGTCAAAAGCAAACCAATGTTTCAACACATCATGATATGATTCAATTGTCGTTTGGGTGTCTTGGTTGGAATTCTTCGAACACCCGCCATCCATAATTCTACAAACATAAACACAATGCACAAGGATGAATAACATTATTACAAAATAATTTTGAATACTAAACCATGATAAATATTATCACTTACCAAATTGATGGTAATAAGTCCAAAAGTAATTTGTCCACGCATCACTAGGCTTATGTTTGTGAAGGGTCTCTCTCACAACAACCTTTTCACGTTTTTTAAAATCATCAATTGTTTCTCCATGATTGATGGACATGTACATCACATCATGAAGGTCTTGGAAGATTCCACCCCGCACCTCCACATTTTTGATTTTTTTAATACCATGTAAGTGTTATGCTTTGAGAACATGCCAACAACAAAGGTAGATGGGAACCTTGTCCATTCCCTATACGACCTTAATAAGGACACATATGCAATAAAATCACCATGAGTGGATGGGGTTAGTACAACATAAAATGCATTAAAGTAATCAAAAAATTTCTAAAAGATACTAAAAAACATCTAAAGAAATAAACACAAAGTAGGTATAGAACTATTCGTAATGCCTTCAATTCTTCAGGTGCATCATCAATGAAAAAACATGATGGTTTCCAATGTGGAATGTGTGATAACATTTTATTTTTAAATGGTTTCAACCATTCAATCAAATCTTCAATTGTTTGCATACTTGTAATGATCCATGCTAAAAGAACACTCGTGTGATGATCATCAAACCCCATCAAGGTGAATAGTTGGACATGTCATTTGTGCCAAATGTGGCATCCATAAAAATGGCACCATTGTGACCATATGATAGCATGGATTCACATTGAGTTGGTGTTTAATACCTATGGTGAATGGGACTTGAGTCCCGTTGATTTCATCAACATTTTAGAAAAAAACACATCTTCCAAATGTTAGAGAGCCCGAGACTGAATTGAAATTGTAGGGTTGGTGTGTAAACGATAACTCCCTTTCTTATGTTTCCGATCCAAATATGCAATGCCTTGAAGCTAAATGAAATCATCTTGTGTCATGTTTTGACTCGCATTCACATGTTCCCACCAAATTGTTTTATGCTTGTCATATATTTGTTTGGCCATGTAACCTAAGTTTAGTTGGGCCCATGTGTGGTCCTTCAATGCTTATGACATGTGTGGAACATAATGAAACATACAAAAAATGGATTCCGGGTCATGCTCACCATGTGTGAATGACCCATCATTTCGTGTATGCTTATAATAAATCATGATTTCAACCACATCGGGGCGTGTGTATAAATGTTTATGCTATGCATATTTGTTTAATAGATCGAGTGTGGGTTGAGTTTTCCCGATAGTCTTATGGCCCATATCCACATTGATACCTAGACCAAAAACTCTCAAGACATAAATGATTACATCTTTGGTATATGAATTTAAAAAATTAAAAAGGTTAATGCCATAAATGTTTACCACATATGCTTGAGGTGGTTTTTGATAGTTGGAATTTCTGTCATAGTGGGTTTTGCAAATGTTCTGCATCCAAGTAGTCACCCATGGTGTAAGCTTTGTAGGCATGAAATAAAATGAAGCTTTACCTTCACAAGATTGAATCACAATGTGGTTGACTTTTGTATTAACTATGTGCCTTGATAGCTATGTGCCGAATGGGGATTCTGTATAATGGTTTGTTTGAAATTTTGGGTGGAAATGATGTATACTTATCTACACCCACCATCAGGAGCCGATGAAATCCGTGGGTAGTTGTGGTACCTTGTCATTGCTATTTGTGATGAAGTGATGGTCTGACACTGTGAGCTAGTCTCCTAAGGATACAGTTATGACCACACAAGTTGTTGCATTAGCTTCTAAGTATTGTTGTGTTGGTGTGGAGATTTCGATGCAACCTCATAAAGATGACCATTTGGGCATGCACAAGTCTGGGACATGCCCAAAAGCATTCACAATGTCGTGTGTGCTAGTTACCCCAATTTGTGCACAGTCTCCTGACATAAAATATGTCAGTAATACTGCATCCACAGGTCTTTGTACTGTAAGTGTGCAGCCTTTTCAGTCCCAAATTTATGCAATTGCAAGTGTCCCTTCTATTTCATTTTGGAAGATTGTTAATAAATACTGAATCTTTCTTCCTACAGACATTTTTGCAGAGTGAAATTCACTCAAACACAAGATCTTCACCTGATATTGTTCTGTGAAGGTGTCTAGACATGAGGACTGGAGGTTTTGCTGGTTTGTCTTTCCCAGCATACGTTGCATCAATTGCCTGTGTTTTTGCTTGTCCTTTCTTCGAGGATCTGAAGCCAGTTGCTACTCTGTTAGGGGCAACATTGGATCTGCTGATTTGGTAGTGCTTGCTGTATTTTGTTCAGAAGCTGACTTTCCTGGTACGATATGCCTAGAATTGCATCCACTAAACATAAAATTTGAAGTTATGGTTTACTTGAACAGGCTCTTGCAGGAAAACCCAGTGAAGAAAGATAGAAATGATTGGGTGGTCATGCAGGACAATTACCACTGGATGAAAGACTTGTTGACCTTTTTCAGGGAAAAGAGGAATTGTACAGCACGATCTGTCATCGTGGGTGGACTTAGTAATAGCTGTGGATAAGATTGCAATTCCAGATGCCCATGACCTCACAATACCAGATAGAGTCTCCATGTAGGAGATCACAACAGATTGCAGGACTGTGGAAAGAATCCAAACTCTGGAGGTGCACACAGGGAAACAGGTACGCCAGTTCAGTACAGAATGGTGAAATTATTTGCCTGAATGCAACCACCACTAAACAGCTGGAAATTAATGACTTGTGTCAACTATCCCTGCAGGACAGAGAGTAAGTGTATGTGGATTCCCCATTGTCAATTCATAAGCATTCTCTTGTGACTTGTGAGCGGTGTTACACCCAGGGATGGTCATTGCAATCAATCCTTTCATCTGTCCACAATTTGGTTCAGACTTCAATGTGGGTATATTCGACAATTTTGCACCACAATCATTCAAAGTGATGGTGGAGCTGAAAGAGCTCAAGAAGTTACAACAGCAGATCATCTGCTCACAAGGAGGACAGCCCCTTCTTGGACTTGTGCAAAACCTTGCTAGCCACTCACCTAATTCACAAGTCAAAAAGGTATTTTCTTGCCAAAGCTTCCATGGATTGGCTTGGTATGTGGTATTCATTTCTGGTTCCCAGTGCCGCTATTGTGAAGTTGCCAAAAGGAGGCCATTTGTGGACAGGAGAGCACTTGCATGGCTTATGGCCTGTGGGTGTAAATTTCTTCAGGAATGAGAGATTTCAAAAACTGATATTAGTTCAAAGTGACTTCAGAAGGGAAGCATCAGCCCTGTTGATGTCATTTGTGACCGATCAGGATCTGAGGCAGTAGCACACCATCTGAACAGAGCCCAAGGGGTGTTTGCATGCCAGGCCATATAGCAACAGTTTCAGTGCTATGTTATTTCTACGTTGCTGGCTCTCTCTATAGTTGAGAGACAGTATGTTGCAGAGAGTCTCTTCTGACTGTCTACAGAGGGCTAAACAAGTGTCAATCAACACATTTGCAGATATGCAATGCAAAATTCCACTTGTATGCCATCTATGTGTAGATATGAAGGTTGATGGGGATTTTGGCAGACTGGGATTCAATCCAGCAAGTCTTTCCAACAAGATCCAGATTTTGGAAAGCATTGCAATCATGACAAGCTAGTATTGTTGATATTCAGAAAATTGTCTGGGAGTCCTCTGTCTCCGGAAAGTACTGTTGGGAATGGTGAAAGCATGGAGAAAAGGCAAAATGAGTAAATTGCTGGAGCAGATTGCATGCCTGTTGCAGGCTTCAGATCTGTACAAAGCAAAGTGTGTGCTCAGATTTTCTGTGTGTTAACTAACAATGCACATTGAAATCTCAGCTCCAAGAATGGTTGGAGAAGCATGGAGTTGCGCAGTCACTGATGAATGGGTTGAATGCTTTTGAGCTCTTCAACCATGCCATTGCAGACCACACAGCACTGTGTAAGCATGTTGAAATCACACAGCCAGGCACTCTTTTGAAGGTGGTTATGCTCTTTTTGGATGATACCCCAGCAATGCATATGATGGTACTGTCTGAAGCCATTGTGGGCAGACACTGGGCCAGTTCAGAACTAAGGAGGAGCTAGAGCAAGACACCAAAAGTCTCAAGCAGAAGACCCAGAAATGAGATGGAATATTCTTATCTGGCTGGTGAATGACTCAGAGTAGTGACTGCTACAACCAGGTCTGAGGCTGGATACAAAACTATGTTACATGGACCTCACCTCAGTGGGTCATCTGAATTTTAGCCACCAGAACTTATACAGGGATCTGAGACCCATGGTATGTATGTTTGAGACTGCTTTGGTCTCCTCTGCCTGCCCAGAGCTGTGGTTGAGTAAGCCATAGTATCCACTTTGCATGATGACACTATTGAGGTTTGTGGAGATAATTCTCAAAATCGATTGGTTACATCTCTTAAACCATCTTCCAATCATTACTCTCATTCTCTGTTCCTCTGATATGGATTCTGACTGTGGATGTATTTTCTAATTCTGACCTTGATTTGCTTTCTGCATGGTCATAAGGTTCTTGAACATTACTGATGAGAGGAAAGCAGGTGTAAAGGTGCAGCACTTGCCTGGGCTCACCTTGGCTTGGCCCTATCCAGATATCTGAGGTCTGCCAACATGATGGCAGTTTTGTGAATTTAGCATCCGAACAGTTGGTTGACATGCTGTGTTCTTCTTACCATAGACTTTCCAGGTTTGATTTTTGCACTTTCACCTCTTGATTGCTCCCAGGAAGCACTGCAGGAGCATCACTTGACCGTCATGGGGATCCTTGGCAAGCTATGAAGAAAGTTCCTGGAGAGGATCACAAAGAAGAACCCAATGGCGCAGGTTTTTTCTTTTGCCACAGGTATGTCTCCTACTCTATTATGAATGCTTGCAAAACTGAGTGCAACTCACTTGGCAAGTCTGAGAAGGTTGGCTAAGAATTCTGGACTGTTTTTGAACTGCCACTGAATCACACAGACAAATGCAATCAGGGCATCCAGTGGCAGCAGTTGTGGACAAATTTGTCCACCCTCTGATAGTCAAGCAGCTGGGGCAGATGCCTAGACATCAGTGGGCACTTTGACCCAAACATATGATGTTCTACACTGCAAAATAAATCAGTGATACTGGGGTAGCAGATGGCAATGGTTGGGAACAAGCTTGTGGCATGGCCAAAGTGAAGGGGAAGCATCAATTGGCACTTCAACAGAAACTGATGATGGTGGGGCAGCAGATGGGTGGGCATTAGGGAGCCCTAACTTAATTGAAATCATGGTGGGGCAAGGGAAGGGAAGGTATCCTTGGACTATCATATATATAGTTAATGAATATATAGTTATAGTTATATTCATTAACTAGAATGATAATGCAGCCAGTCTAGTTGTCATTGCATAACAGACTGATGTTGGCTTGTTTGCCCCTATGAGTGGAGCTGGCCCTTGGCAGTGAAAGCAAGGAGCCTGAGTACAAGAACATTGCTATTCTTTCAGATCAATGCGCCCCATTTTGCACAATCTAAGTGCCCATTTTCATTGTCGTTCTTTAGTCTACCATCTTTGAAGGTCAGCATGGCTGGTCCTAGCAGATTCATGTGATTGACTGTGCTTGTCATCAATTGACAGTGTATATGAGAATGGTGCCAGAATTTCAGCCCAGCATGATGCATTGGTGCAGGCACTAGTTGGTCCACCACCCCCAAAGTACACTGAAAATGCTGGGTGTGGTATTACCTGCACAAAGGTACATCATTCTCTAAATTTAGTACTCCATCAATGGTGCTATTCATGTTTCATCATGTTATCATGTGATGCTTAAGCATGTTATTGGGCCATTGTTATCAACAGGAAAATCTCCTGTGCAATAAGCCTTTGCCACAAGATTGCTTGTGAATGTACCTGTTAGCATTTTAATGGGCATTTGCACTGCAAAAGTGTTTCTGCACGGTCTCAAATTGCTTTGTAGTGCACAACTTGCAATGTAGCCTTTTTGGAGGATCGGTTGCTACTGATTCACAAGAATGTCAGCTTCCAGGACATCCAGCATTCTGGAACAGAGAATGATTCCTGCTACCACAAATGCCTGAAAGAGAAGGCTGCCAGCAAGTTCCCTGCCTTGGTTGGAAAAGAAACAAGTAATCTACACCAGGAATCTCAGGGAGCTCCTCCTCAGGTAATCTCTGGGAAATTCTTGAAGCTCAGTGCATGAACTTGGTTTTTCTTATTCCAATTGCAGGCCTTCAAGCTTGAAATTGTTGGCATTGGCCAAGAATGATGGTCACCTTAGATTCCGGGAGCTCATTTGTTTGTCTTCTCAACTGTAGTATCATTCATTTATGGTCTTCATCATCTCTGCGCAATTACTCCAAAAGATAAGATGCTTGAAGGCAGAGAAAGTAGTGGGTATCAAGTACAGCAGCCAGAGGGTTAAGAGAATGACAGTAAGGATCAGTAAGGACTATTGAGCAGCTGAGCATGAAGAACAAAAAACCCAAGTGCGACAGAAATCATGTTTCATCAGATCAATGCTGAGAAAGTTAGTGACTGTCACATGAGTAATCAGCTTCTTGGGTTGTTTGTTGCCCATGGGATCAGCAAAGCCATCAGAATCTCCAACTCAGTTTCTTCAGATAATATCAAATTGTGAAAGCTAGATCAATGGGACTGACGTTTGATGATTTACATTCACATGCTTCTTCTGTACATGCTGCTGCTTTGGAGACCATGTCAGAACGTTTGTTGGCAACAAAATTTGTGACTGCTTGTAGTGTAGCTGTTTAACTAATCATATGTACATGTGCAGGGTTGCAGGGTTGCTGGAACTGGAATGATCTCTTCTTCTTCTTCTTCTTCTCCTTCTCTTTTTCAAGCCCCATCATCAGATCTGGTAAGTTTGGCCCTTGGCTTCTTTCATCTTCTGCTTTTCTTTCAGAACAATGAGGTGGTAGTTACAGGTAAATTATGATAGTGAAGAAGAAAAAATTCTGCAAATCTATATGCTTGCAGCCTGACACAACAGTTGTATAGAATGTATCCTCACAAAGAGATAAATCAGCTCTGAGAAAAGTTTTTGATTGCAGAATTGTAGAAATGTTGCAGACCTAGTTTATTCTACCAAGTTATGATTTTGGGTCCATGATCTTTTTTCTTATCATGGTTTTTTGATTCGCAACATTTGCTATAATATCACCAGTTAGAAAGTCAGTAAGGCAGTCATAAGTAGCCCAAGAAGAAAACAACAAAGAAAAAAACACAATCAGGAAGAGAAGACAATTGCAATCAAAAAACTACTCAACCCTTTTTTGCCACCAAACCTGGGAATTTTTCTTTGCACTTTATTTTGTTTTTTTTTTCCTTAAATTTTGGAGGGGGGCAGGGGGAATGTTGCATGAATAATGGTAGGATAACACACTATTTACTCAACCCATTTCTTTTGTCATGTACCTGGGTTTTTTTTCTTCAATGTACTCAAGAATCTGCATGTGAGGCTGGCTGGTGATGTCTTGTCCCTGGGATTACATCTTCTCAGCTGCTGTTGTTCTCATTATGTTGTCCCCCCTTGGTCTTGCTTGCCAAGGAAGACGCTAACAAGCTCACTTAGTGCTCTTTTGTCTTATTACTATTGCCCGTTGTTCTGACAGGACAATGAACGCACACACACACCCCTTATGAACTTTGTGGGTGCCAATGTGCAGTCCTGTTTTGTGTGAGTCCTTCTTCAAGTTTCAGTGATGATTTTTGTTGTTTTAATTGTCATAGTTCATTATCCCCAGACTTCAAAAGTGGCTGATTTTAACGACGAGGGTGCTTCACTGCTTTGTCGTCCATGATCGTGTGAAGACTATAGCCACAGTTTGTGAAACTTGAGGTCTTTTTCTTCTTTTTTTCTTTTGAAGTTAAATTTGAGCAAAACCCTTTTGACTGTTGCAAAAGTTTTGCCCTTCTCTACGGACATATTGTCTCATAGTTTTTTTGTTTTTTTTTGTTTTTTTTTTGTGTTGGGGGCAAATTTTGACCATTTTGTGATTTTTTTTAGGAAAAGAATATTCTGTCACAAAATCCCGTTTTTGAAAAAAAAAAATTGCCATAAAAAAAATTTCTTTAAAATCACCAAAATTCATCACAATTGCCTAAAATATGGAAGGGTGCTCAACATTTTCTATTTCCATATTTTGAATATCATCAAATTTGGCTCAATGTCCTTATGGATAATCACCACTTGAGCAACATCACAAAATTGGGGAAAAAAAACTGGTATCGTCAGCACCTTGTGAGTAAGAAAAATTAAATGTGTAAGCATAGTACCTATATAAGCATGTTTGAGTCAATCTAAATTATTTATATGTAGGGTAAAGCCTTAGGGTGGGGGCATTCCCAAAATAAGGTTTATAGTCAAGTTCGGGCCCGAATTTGGGGAATGTCTCCCATCGATGGGCTTTACCTATCATAAAGCATGAGGTAAAATTTATCATGAACTAGACCTACATAGATCACAAGGTGTGTAAATGGGAGGGTACCTATGCCTACTACTCCATAGTGGGAGGGTTCTTAAACTTTTAAGTAGGCATAATTTCCCTCCCACCCTTGATGAGGAGACATAATATCCTTCCCAATTTCTAGGAGGGGATTTCATGGATATAAGGTGCCCTTCACATACACTATGAACTTTCTCCAATTGCTTTACGATTTTGGGAAGCTCAGTGGTGTAGGAACCTAAAATGGTCATGTAGGGGTCCTAGTCCTTACATCCTTAGTCCTTATCTTGGCAGCCCTTTTTAGAAAACACTGCCCCTCGCTCATGGTTGCTAATCCAATGAGTTAACTCCTAAGAGCCTCGGCTTATTTTACAACCATTTTTCCTCTATTGAAGACTTAGTTAGAAATTTGGTTGAATCTACTCATCCATGAATTGAATTACAAATTCAATCATTAGATTTAAAATTTACAAGCTCGTAGTTCTTTGACAAAAATTTCAGCCAAAATTAAGCAAAGAATGATAAGATAGCAAAGTTAGATCAAGCTTGTACAAGATCACACAACTGCTGTCCAAAGTTGGATTTGAAGCTTTACCAGCTCAAAAAAGCTTTTGACATGAATTAATGTGGTTCTAATAAGGCACTCACAATGGTGAACTTAATTACTCCCAAAAAAAAAAATAGTCAAGCCCAAATTTGATTTTTCAAGAATGAAGCCTTCCAAGTTTTGGAATGAGAACAAGAAAATCCTCAAAAAGGAGTAACAAACTGAAGAAGTTCTCATTGCTCAGGTCTTAAATGAGTTTTCAAAGTTAACCTAGCTAGGCTAGGAAGCCTGATTGGGGATGGAACCCTTGGTCAGCCCCCCACCCCCGATGTTAAAGTGGTTGCATGGGGCTTTCTTGACAAACCTGTCACTAAATCCACTTGGATGTGCTTGGGCAACATACCATTGGAAAGATATTCCATGTGTGCACACTCAAGCAAAAAATAATAAATATTTAAATCTCTACCATCTACATCAAATGTTTTATGACCACCTTAACGCATGCTAATCACTCTTCATATCGCAATTTGTGTATAGAGGAGCACTTGATGAAACCATGCCAAACTTTATAAAAAGAAAGCACGCAAAGAAAGGGAAAGAAAAAAAAAACAACAAGCAAAGACCAAAGTTCAAGCAAACAAGCAGCCCAAATGAGGCAGGCCACAAAGAGAAAAGGGAACCACTAAGAGTCGAAACCTTCATTAGGCATGAAGCATATCAACTAAAAGAAAGGGTAGGTAAACTCAATAAAACTCCAAGCTTAGACTAACCTTCCCTTGCAGTAACAACTCATTTAAAGATGAAAGTGGCATTCCACTCTCTGTAATGCCATCGACACTTTCTATTTATAATAGGAATGCAACATCGATAAAGGAGGGCTTCTAGTGCCCTTTGCTATTCACACCATGTTAGCACATCGATGAAAAAAGTTGTCGACTTGCTAATGAAAATACCCAAAAACTTCCTTGGCAAATGAGAGAAATATATTTGCTAAGTAATGGTCGCAATAAAGTCCTTCCTTTACTTGAGTCACCAATGTTGTAATCACTCCACAAAAAAGAGCCACCCATGATATAACTTTGCTCAAGTGGGGTTGACAATGACAACATCTGTCAACCTGCAAATGTCATCAACTAACAATACAATATCGACCCACCTACAAAAAGATTGAAAAGAAAACAATGAAAAAACATGAGTTTAATCTCACAAAACATAAAATCCTGCATCTCTCACAATGGATGCAAAAGCATTCTGAATGGCATCATGGGATGCAATCCTCTCCCATCATGGACACAACGGAGGAGGTGAATACCCATGGGGTATAACGACTGAACACAAATGCAATGTGTCATACCAAAAGCCAGAAGATGGAGGAGGCCTAATCTAGTCCACAATGCAAAAAAATAAACATCAAAGGACAAACAAAAACATAAAATGACAGGGCAAGCAAATAGCCAAACTCTTGAGCACTTGTTTACAACAGTTCTATGCTTAGCCACCATTGAGTGCAAACCAAGATTGGTGGAATAGATGCCTTTTTGACCTTGTGAATGACCTCTTTTCATACCCAATTTGAGGACATGCTGAACATCAAAGCCATTCCCAAAAACCCAAAAAACTAAAATCCAAAACAAGGGGTTTTCTTTTTTTTCAATTCTTTTGATAAAACCTTGCATGTTCAGAAGTGTATTTTACATAAATATTTGGTGTTTAAAAACCCCTGAAGACTATATCAATTGCATGGCTAAAAGCCCAAACAGAGATTAAGCAGACGACATTGGCAGATCTTTGCTGAAGCTGGAAGAATCAGACAGACTTCATGCCAGATCTACCTATTGAAGCTGGAAGAATCACGCAGCATTCATGCCAGATCTATCTACTGAAGCTGGAAGAATCAGACAGCCCTGGTGCCAGATCTATCTACCGAAGCTAAAAGAAGCAGATGACATTATAGCATGATCAGGCTTGAACACAAAGTGATCAGACTTCAAATCAAGTCTCTGAAGCAGGTGGAGTTGTTGGCACATCAAATCATTAGCAGTGCGAGTCATGTGTCAGATTTGTGTGAAGGCTGAGAAGGTCAGGGACTTCATACCAGACCTCTGCAGAAGCTGGAAGAATTGGACGAAATTCATGCCAGAGCTTTTGGATAGATTTTGAAAGAGTTGGACATGACTTCATGCCAGATCTCTCTGCTGAAGTTTGAAGTGTTAGTTCAGGGACATTATAGCAGGATCAGACACTAGACAGTCTGTGATTGAAACCAAAAGCCATTAATACTGCTAACCCATCCTTCTGACTGCAAAACTTTCAACCTAGACCAACTGTGTTCTGTGAAAAATAAAAAGCCTGTCATCCTCAAAAGCCAGTTATGAAAGCAATGTGATACTTTTTTGCATAGTCAGGTTCTCAAGAACTAACCTTGTTCGTGCATTCTACATGTCTTCTTAGACAGGTCATTCTCCCTGACCAGCATCATGTTGCAGCACAACCAGAGACAGTGATCAACAAAAGGGAATTGGTGACCGTTACCAGCATACACAGTTTGCAACTTCCAATGTGCAGGGAGATTGTACCCAAAAGACCATTACCTTCATGCACCAGCTCCTGAAGCATGACAAGACTTTTAGCAGCTCAACGCCAGCTGGTTGTGTATCTAACTGGGGAAATGTCCCACACACCACTGTTCCAGCCCAAGATGCAACAAAGCACCTCAAGCAGCAAAAAGCTCAAACAATCATCACAAAATCTGAACATGATACAGGAACTCGTCAAACTTGAAACGAAGTTTGCTGAACTGCCTGAGTTAAAACTAGAACACTAAGCCTAAGAAGATTTTTGTATCAGAATACAGTGCCAGGAAATGTCCAGATACAGAAGCAAACTGCTCAGGTAATTCAATCGAGCAGATAGCTCCCATAAGCAAGCGCACAGTATTGTCTCTTCATACAGAATAAGTTGAAACCTGTTCAGCAACAAAAGGTCAGAAGTAAAATCCAGAGCAATTGCATCTACTTCCATCCTGTCATCAAGCAAAACAAAGTGAGAAAAGCATTGAAAGAATTGAAGTACAGGCAATAAAATGAAGAAATGCACCTAAGAAACCGCTGCTGATCTAAAATGAGAATTTCAAAAGTGCAAATATTAACATAGAGAGACAAAAAAATGTGTTTGGAGTACACATTATTAACATAGAGGGAGAGAAAGAGCCTAAAGACTTCGATTTTTATGTGAAAGATATACAGCAGCTACTGAACAAGAATATGACTCAAAACAAGTCATTTTTGAAGTCCAAGGCTCTGTTCCCTAACTTCAATACTGCATCAAATGGCTAGCAGACTGGCTAAATTCTTTTGTCTTCAATCAAATTTGTAAACCTCTGGAATCTTCACTGGATACTGAGAAATACAGTGTGCCCAGGGTGATTTCTGTGATGGCTGTATGGTCCGAAGGGCCTGCCAGACAGCACTATTGCACTTAAATCCACTACCAAAAGCAATTTGCCAGATTCTATTGCCTTTGCGCATTCTTCCTTTTGCTTCTGTATATGCCAACTCATACCAGATTGTGGACGATGAAGTATTTCCAAATCTATGAAGTGTCATTCGTGAAGGCTCTGAGTGTGCTGGAGAGAGCTGCAGGTTGCTCTCTAGCTCATCGATTACAGCTCGTCCTCCTGCATGGATGCAGAAATGCTCAAACGCAAGCTTAAAATCAGGGATGTATGGTTTCACCTTGAAGTTGAAAACCTTTCGAGCAACAAGGACTGTGAAGAAGAGGATCTGTTCAGAGAGAGGAAGTACAAGAGGGCCTAGAGTAGTAATGTTTGTCTTCAAAGCATCCCCTGCAATTGCCATAAGGTCCTTTGAAAGTGTCACTCCCATGTGCCCTGCCTCGTCTTGCTCCTGATAGACACATTCGTAACTCTTGTCATCAGCTCCCTTATGAGTCCTCACAACATGTTTGAGTTGGTACTTGGATCTTGACCTGTCTCTGCCTTTGTTGGAGAGAAGAATAGCTGCTCCACCAGTTCGAAAGAGGCAGTTTGGAATGAGCATGGACCTTCGATTTCCAAAGTACCAGTTCTGTGTGATGTTTTCCATGCTCACAACTATAGCATATGTACCACCATGGACTTGTAAAATGTCCTTGGCAAGATCGATCGAGATCACACCTGCACTGCATCCCATTCCTCCTAAATTGAAGGTGCGAATATTACCCCGCATTTTGTATTTGTTCACAATCATGGCTGACAGAGAAGGTGTTGGATTGAAAAGAGAACAATTCACAACCAGCACACCAATGTCCTTCGGCTTCACCTTTGTTTTCTCAAACAACTCATCCAAGCACCCGAACATGACCTCTTCTGCCTCCTCCCGTGCAAACTTCATGTTAGGGCATGGTGGAAGAGCATGCATGGCTGAAGGAAGATAGGTCTCATCTCCCAGCCCTGACCTCTCCAAGATCTTCTGCTGAAAATTGACACTCTTCTCATCAAAGAACCCCGACATCTTCGTGCGTTCCAAGAAATAATTCAATTTTACCTTCAGTGACTCCTGTGGCAAGTAACAAGCATAATCGACAAGGTAGATCGGCCTTGGCCTTGACATCACATACACTGTCAGGAAGAACACAAGAAGCAGTGAACAGATGACCAAGCTCACAAGGTCGAACTTCAGGTTCTCCCATAACTGCCACAAGTCATCAGGTCGGAACCGACCCACCTCCAACAGAACTCCAAGCAGAAGTGGAATGAAGAGGAATTTCAGCACATGGGTGATCAGATAATGGTAGCCAAGCTTCACATATTTCAGATTCACTGACTGCAAGAAATCAGGAAGCCGCCGCTGTGCACTGATGTGGATTGAAAACCTGCCCACACTCATTGTGCCTCCTCCTCTTTCCGCAGCAGATGAAGGATTGATACCGCCTCCTGGTCTTGCTCCTTCTCCGCCTCCGTCTCCCCCCTTTGCCATGGTGTGCTTTTTTGTTGAGTTTCAACACTAACTTCAGAGAAAAACCCTTTTCTCCCGAAGAAGAACACCATACAAGGAGACACACACCCAGAAAAAAAACACCCAAGACCTCAAAAGCTGCAGATCTAAAGGACAACAAGACTTCTCCACTCAGGAGGCATGTCCAACGAGGACTTGAAAGACTTCCTCGACGTTCAACAAGTCCAAACAAAGAATTACAAGAACCTGACACTGACCTAAAAACCCGTTTGAAACAATGGGTGGTACTGCAAAGACTCCGTGCAAGATGAAGACTACTAGGATACTAGCGCGGACGTTGAAATGACTGATGTTGTAATGCAATGCAATACAATGGGTAGTACTGCAAGAAACTAACTAACTAATTAGCAATAAAAAAATGTGGCAAGACTCGAAGACGACATAGTGTACCTTGCATGGAGCAGAAGAAGCTCCAAAATAGAAAAAAGCACAGCAGAAGTCTAAGAAAGTGGGGTAGGGAGAAAGAGACAGAGCGCACGCGCACACACACACACATACACACAACAGGATACACACAGTCTGCCAGCCAAAAAAACAGCAATGCTGAAAGTACAGAAGAGTCCTTCAGCTGGCTGGCTGGCTGGCTGGTTGGTTGGCTGGCTAGCTAGCTCCCCTACAGAAGAAGAAACATATCCCACTTCTTCTTGCCTTGCTTTCTTGCTTCCTTGCTGCAATGTAGAATTGTGGCGGTGATGGGTGGGTAGGCTACACGTATAAAAAGCACACTGGAACTCACTAGCAAAGTATCATGAAGCTTGATTACGAAGAAAACTTTGAACAAAGAAGTCCACCCAACAACAAAAAAACTTTGAACAGCGAAACCCAACAAAAAAAACTTATTTGTACGCGGTCCCCACTACTACTGCTTCTTCTGACAACAGCACTTCTTCTGACAGTAGTAAAAGCCAGAACTGTCACATACAATACATCTACACGCCAACCGTCCCCAACCCCTCACGCACCAGAAAGAATACAGAGCAACCTGGTTCTCTCTCTCTCACCACCGTACCACTTGCCGCACTCCGCCGCTCATTATTGAAAATGCCTTTGCAACGAAAACAGCAATGATTTTTATTTTTTCCTGATAACGCATTTCACCCCCACACACACACAAACACACCCCGATAATGATAATAATAATAATAATAAGATTTTTTTTAAATAAATCAATTGCCAATTTTCGCAGAAACACTAGGACGATGCAAAATGCTATACTGCATTCAACTGTATCCTCCTCCAAGATTACTACAAAAACAAGCAAGAAAGAAAGAAAGCTCAACAACAACAACAACAACGGTAATAGCGATAGAAACAACAGTAACAGCAAGAGCAGTAAGTAGTCGCACAGATGAGAAGAAGTAAGTTGCGTCTATTTTGAGAGATGGCAATTCATAGGAATTAGGTGTTTATATTAAACGGGGTTGTTATCCAAACAAGCTCCTCAAAGAAGGAATGAGAGATGGCGATTTTATGATCTTATGAATTTTATTTTTTTTGGGTTTCTCTCGCCGCTGCAGCGTAAGTAAGTACAGACGCGCGCCGATGCACAGGCAGCAGAGCTGAGCTGAGCTGCGCTAATGAGCACGGATGGACGGTAGGGAGCTGAAGTCGGGAGGCGCCGAAGCGTTTGAGAGAGAGAAAGTCGGAGAGGGAAACGAAACGAGCGGATGGATTGCAGTGTGCGCGGGAGGGAGGGAGGGAGCGTCCGTCCGCGGCCGTATTCGAACCCTCGTCGCTTGTCCGTTGTCACTCAAAAACAATCTCTAAAACGCCAACAAAGTGAAGAAGCAAAAACAAAAAGTATTTAGCTTGGTATTTAATATTTATTAATGTATTTAATTTATATTTGTTTGCCTGAGCCTTTTTGGGCACTTAGTGTAAGCAGGGGTTTTTTTTTTTTTTTTATTTTGTGATATCGAAAATTTGGCAAAAAAAATTTCCAATTTTTTTGCCAAATTAGTTGATTTGATTTTACTCTAGGAAAACGCATTTTAATTAATACCTTTCATCAATTTTATTGTACCAGTAATTTGTTTCCCTTCATAAATTTTTTTTCAAACAAAAAGGTTTGATTGTGAGAATTATATAACCCTAGTTGATTAGCAAGTTCCACAAAAATTATATTATTTTAGACACACTGAAATTTCCAAAGGAGTTTTGTTTCATGAAGGGCATTTGAAATATTTGAGAATATTTTATTTGTCAAAATGAAATCTTCAAAGTTAAATAATTATGTGGCACAGACCCTATGAACCTGCTATTTAACTGTGTGTAAGAGATATATATATATATAGACAATTCAAATTAAAATGATTAGATAATTATGAAATGTAATTAAATTTCTTTTGCCTAATCTCACTTTTTCCAAATTGATGTTGATCTAGATTATACATAATTTAAACACCAATTTGAAATTTAGCATTACTACAAAACAAGACTTTTTTTTAATAGAAATGTTCTTTGTAGTTGGATTAGTTTCTTCTTGCATCATGAAGAAAGGGGACTGGACAAGTCAGACTCGCATCGAAAGGCCCCTAATCACTAAAGGTGACACCTTAGTGATTAATTACATTTTGAGCATGTAAAACCTAATCAAACATTGCAATTCAAGACCATGGTTTCCCCCCCGCCCCCGACAATTTTGTAATACCAATTTTTTTTTGCAAAATTAGTGAGATTTACACTAGAAAGAGAAAGAAAAAAATGCCAATTTTTTTCATTTTTTGAAAAACCAAAAAATTTGTCACAAAAAAGAAAAAGAAGGGTCAAGACCATGGTTGTTACATTGAGAATATGTGTATGCCCAAATAATGGGGATTCAGTGATTATCCAACATCATGGATGAAGATATATAGTACGTAGTCTAATCTCTCCGAATGAAACATGCGATTATTTTCACATAGATTTTGTGCAAAAGGCTTTTTCAAGTGAAGATGTTTGTTTGTTGTGTTATACCAACAACAACCTTTGGTGACTTTGAAGCTTGGACCCCACATGTAATTTAAACAATAGCTACTCTTTGGAGAAGTGGTTGTGCAATGTTGGGTTGGCATGAAAGAGTGCATCACATGTAGAACTTGCATATAATCAATCCATGATGATTTTGGCAATGTTTTCCCAACCTACAAGAAGGCTCATGTGCAATCCACCAACCTACTATGATTAGAAAACACTTTGAAGTTTGACCCCATGTAATTAGAGTGATCATAAGGAAGTGGCCTTTTGCATGTTGGGCCTACAAGGAAACAACAAACAACCCCAACATTCAGCTTAATGACCTTGTGGATGGGTGGGCATTCTATTTTGCAAAATGCCCTTACCCACAGTTCACATTACAACCTTTTTTTTAATTGGTGAAATCTTACCTAAACCGAAAATTAAAAATTGAAAGTTCAAAAACATTGTGATTTTAGAGGTTTTAAATCGTCACAAGTGAGGGGATAAAAATAGTAGAAATCGATAGAATTCTATCTTTTGTTTAAAGTATGTAACCAAAAATTTAAAATATTTTATATTTGATTTATAACCACATTTGGCTAAATCTTCCTAAGGATGATAATTGTCATTTTTCGTGAGTCTTCTTATCAAATGATTGCCACTTTGGCTACAAACAGAAATTCCCAAAAAGAAAACACACACACGCACGCTAGTACACATGGTGGGCAAGGTGAACATTGAAGAGTTTTTACAAGAGTTCTAAAAGGATGTCACTTAATGCATCTTCACCATTTAGAGGAAACACCCCTTCCATGGTAACTTGTTGGACTTGTTTGTGGTTTGCATGCGCGACCACCCCATTTGGTATAACTATTGCCGAAGCTAAGAATCATGTGTTTTGCCTCCACAATGGGTTAGGAGACCATGACAATATCCAACACTTATAATGCATTTTGTTGACATTTTGTTATACATCCATGTGCATCAAGGTTAGGATCTTGGTGGTAACAAAAGTTTTTGAAATTGTCACAAGCAAGAAGGAGAAGAACTTTGTCGCTCCATTCATCCACATTCACAAGGCTTAGTCACAAGTAAATGGTTAGATATGCAACACATTTTGGAGAGGATTTGTGACCATTAGAACAAAAATCACCCAACATCTAGTGTGTACATACCAAGGAGATCTTAGAAAACAAATGGGGAATAATTAAACATGACATCTCCAAGTTCATAGGAAACTTTGGAGTTGTTGAATTTTTCCAAGAATCAAGTGCAAACCACAAGAAGATCATACACAAGTCCTAAAATTCTACAAAGCAAACATCCAAAGGGTCAAAGCTTTATTTTCGTACATTGTTGGTTGGTGTTGAAAAACGTCTTGTGTTGGACTAACATGTGCATGGATGTCATGAAAACCATGCCCTTGAGATAAAAGTTGAGCACTTCACTTATGTCAAATGTTGATGCAAATGAAATAAAATTAGTTGAAGTGTCATCAACTCCAAGCTCTATAACAAAATACGTTATTATTCCATAACATATTATTTGTATCTCAAATGCTTCTTAAAATATACAAGGAGTGACCTTCCCAAGGTTTTGACTTTAGTCCCTCTTAGTTTTATTGGAAATAATTATTCTAAAATACTCTACAAAAAAAACAATTTAAAATGGGTCATTGATTAAAATAAAACATTAAAAAGACACATCCACCCTTTTCCTTATTATGCATTTCTTTTTTCATTCATCTTGAACTTTGTTGTTCATGGTTTTTATCAACAATAATTCATTTCAAAACTTTAACAAACAATTCAATTCCCATTAGCCTAAATTGAATCCACAAAAAAACAAACAAGCCTCACAATTATATATATGTTCAATTCTCTTCCTACATAGCCTTATAACAATTATTTGACATCATGTGAAAGCTTTAATTGAACCAAAACGTTTTTGTCCATAATACATTTATCAACTATTTTAAGGAAATGAGGATTTGCACCATACAAATAATCATTGTGTTCCTTAATGCATTTTTCAATTTGTTTTTTGTAAAGTGTGTACTTACTATTAAAAAATAATTTTAATCATTCAAACACAACGTCAAAACCCTACATTTGCTTGAGACACAAATCAAGATACAAAAACATACACAAAAAAGTAGACTCACATACAACAAGGGTTGAAACTCCTTTTAACACCAAACTTGGTACTAAAAAAAGTTTCATGCTACATTTTTAATTTGTCATGGTGTTGAGCTTTCATTGTTGGTTATCCCAATGTATTGTGCATTCACTATTATCTAATCTTGTAGTCTTTTTCTATATTTTTTTGGCCTCAATTTGGACTTCATCCTAAGAATTGGATTTTGTTTCCCAATTTTTTCCCATTTTACAAATAACCCTCTTTTAGGGATGAATTAAGGATAAAGGGAGAAATTAAGGTTTTTAAAAATGTGATTTTATGGATTTATTTATTATGCCAACAAAAACACTTTGATTAGTGTTGTCAATTTTTTAAGATTCAAAATTTAACTAATTGCACTATTTATATTGTCAAAACCAATTATCCAAAATTTCAATATGAAAAAGTACTTATGTTCATAAAATAAGATTATCAAAAAATTTATATTCTAAAACAAGGTTTTTCGATCCCAATTTTTTTTTATTAATTATAAATTTCAAGAATATTTGTTGAAGATTCATCACAAATATGGTCACTATTTGCAATTTGTAAAATATTGTCCTATTCTTGCCATGGGAATTCCCATGTTGATGTGGATATTACATCATTTTACTTTTTGATTCCCTTTTGGAAATAACAATGGATAGTTTCTTAACTAAACATGATTGATTGTTTTTTCACATTTTTGGGTCAATGTTTCATTTTGAAAGATGAACATCTCTAGCTTAATAGGGAAAGAAAATTGTCTAATATTCAAACTAAAAATTTAGAAACCCAAAAAAGATATTTACTTAATGTTGGTTTGTTGGCTCTTCCAAGTGGGAATTGATTACACAATTATGTTTGGGATACAACTTTTGCTTGAATTTAGAATAATTTTTTTTAAAGGAATTTTGTTATGTAGCATAAATGGCAATCATATAAATGAAAATGATCCCTAGAAAGATTTAGCCAAATCTAACTATAAACTAGAAGCGAAGTACAAATTTGTAATCAACTTTTTACATTCATGGCTACACACTAAGAACCAAGTATTAAAATATGGTGATTTTTACTTTTTTTTCCCCTTCACTTGTGGGATGAAAACCTTTCAAAATCCCTTTTTTTATATAAAATTTATTAAGATTTTTCCAATAAAAAAAGGATAACGAAAACACAATTTGTGTGATAATCAAAAACTTGGTTACTCTCCATGTTATTTTTGTGGAATTAATGAAATGTAACACTTGCTTACATATTAGTGTAGTGGTTTGCAAACTTACCATAACTACATTCAAATAATGCAAATTAATCCTTCAAAAGGTGCCAAGTGCCAACACTTGCATGAATCCTAATTTTTAATGCCACAATTCACATCATCATAATTTACAATTTTCTTAAATCAAATTTTATGATGTTTCAAATACCATGAGGAATTTATTATTTATGGGTTCATTTTGGAACTTACAACACATGCTAAATATGTTATAATAAAATAGGATGGATTTTAATGAACTTTTAAAGAGCTGAAATTTTCTTTCAAAACAACAAAAAATGTTGTCATCTATGTTCTAACCAATTTGTAATCACAATTTTCAAGGATGTTAAATAAGCCAAGTAAAAAAAAATGCCATTTGGTTGAAGCATGGAGTATGATTAAAGGTAGAAAAAAACCAACACTTCTATTATTAGAATCATTTGAACACATTCAATACATATTTCATTTCAATTGCCTCAATTGTGTTAAATCATTTGCCATTTGGTTCATATGTCTTGCTCAATTTTTAAAATAATATGATTTTTGACATTTTTAAAAATGGTATCAAATAATAAATTTATGAATTGTCTACATGGTTGTTGGACTGTTGATTTTGTAATGGTGAATTTTTACCATTTTGTGAAAACTATTTTGGAAAAGGAGTATTGTTACACAAATTCCTTGTTTTTTGGGAAAAAAAGGGAAAACAAAATCACCAATTTTTTTTTTCAAAAAAAACATTTTCCAAAAAATTCCGTAATTGCTTAAAACAACATGAAAGGTTAAATTGTCTTATGGATGACTGCAACTTGAGCAACATCACAAAATGAAAAAAAAAAAACATTACATTGAACTAGCCCATGTGTTCACTACACATGTAATGCTTACCAAATACATACAATACATGTTACAAGACATATACATTTTCATATCCATGCACAAACATTCAAGGTTAAAGAAATTATTCCAAATTCTACCAACAACTATTGCTACCAATTTCAGTAGATTCAACATTTCAATATCAAACACATGTGACCATGGCTTGTGATATTAAGCACATGTAATATTGAATGAACTTTAAAAGGGACAATGGTAGACCCCTTTTACCCTAAGTCAAAAACCTAATTTTCATTAAATTTTGATTAATTTATTGAATTTCCAATGACAAAATTTATTCTAATTCAATATCTCCCACACCTTTTGTCTAAAAATTACAAAATCATCTTCATAAACCCTGCTCATCAAGGGCTTTCCAACAATACCAAGAAAGTGACAAAGGCCATTTTAGTGCAAGAGATCTCAGGATGACAATAGACAAACTACCATACTTAATGCATGAGATATTTAGTTTTGATCAAAAGTGTGATTTCAAAACAATTGAATCCAAATTTAGCAAAGTCTTCGTTGTATTTGATTCAAGTTTAGAACATATTCTCAATTTGATAATTTATTAGAAAAACAATTCTCGAATTTCATCTTTAAATAAATATTCCCCAAATTATGTTTTCAAAAAAGAAATGTGCAAACTAATATATTAGCATGTATTTCAAAAGTATGAATTTGATTTTCTCATAAAATTAGAGATACGTTTATATATTTTTTAATTCAAAGGTGACTTAAACATATTGTGGAAAATAAGAAAAGTGTTGAAGTATGGATTTGTCCAAAAGAAAATGCACCAAAAGGAAACAAATTTGCTAATTAGGAATTATTCTGATATTTTTCATGATCTACATTATACAATAGACTAGTGTAATATGATATATATGAGGAATGGAATTATTCATTTCATAGCCTGGCATTGTTATGATGGTTTTCAACACCACAATGTCTGTCTTATCTTGCAGTGCAAAATGTCTGAATGGTTTTACCTATAAAAGATTTTTTAATGATGAAACTGAGGTGAGGATAAGGTATTCCCAACCTCTTGGAACATAAAAGATTTTTGCCTTTATACTTGGATATAGCTCAAATCAAGCACACCACCCCCTTATGTACTTTTCCTTTACCCTTTTCTTTTTCTTTTCTGCCTTTCCTTTGCCCTATAGATTCCAAGAATAACGGTTCAAGCACATGAGTGGTCTTCATTACCTACCTCAAAAATGCACTCAAAATCTAACCATCATAAAACTTTGTAGTGCAAAGCAATTCAGCAAGTTACGCAACTTGACATCAAGTTTCATTGGTAGCATATCCTGTAAAGGATAGATTCTGTAGGTAGATAGGTAGGTACATAGATACGATGGACATTACTAAGTGAGCTACTAAACCTAAGTAGAAACATATAGACGGTTAGTTAAGCTAGAGCTAGTTGATAGTTAACAAGTAGGTAATAAAAACAGAAACTGAGCTAACTACCATGATTAACTAGAGAACTGAACCCAATGAAAAAGTGTTTCCTATCCACTCACCATCCATCCTTCATGGGGTGGGATTACATGTAACCCACCCAGCAACAACCATGCACCAGCCATTCAAAATCCATTATCACACACTAGTTGTGGATGAATGAACAACAACTGAGTTACCAAGTTTCCACATCCACAACTGAGTTACCAAGGTTCAACCTTGGTGACCTATCCTACAAACCCTCCTACTTCCACTTCCCAATCAGGGTTCATTTTACTGCTGAACTTTTGCCAAAAAGCCAAGTTCTAAATTCAAAAAAGAGGTGATTTTGAAGGTTTTCAGTCACCAGAAGTGAGGGGGAGAAAAGTCGCCAAATTCATATACTTGATTTTCATTGTGTAATTAAACATAGAAGGATGATTAAAGATTTGTACCTTATCAGAATTTATAGCCAGATTTGGCTAAATCTTCCTAAGGAGGATGATCGGCACTTTGGCTACAAACAAAAATTCCTAAAAAAATAACACTGCCCACAATGCACCCAAGTGGGTAGGTAGGTAATGTAAGTGATTTATATGTATGTAGGTAACTAGGTATGGCACTTGATGGCTAGTAGGTAGGTGGATACCAGTGTTGGTAGGTTTTGGGATTTGCGCATAATCAAAGTGTAGGTTACAAGGTCTTCAAGTTTTGGGATTTAGGCATACCTATTCAAGTCCAGGTTATAGAGACTAAAAGGTTTCAAGTTTTGTTGGAACCATCATTGGAACCTAACCAAAAAAAACTGAACTCTTCGCAAAATTGAATTAAAATCTGAACTGGGGTGCTGCCCCCATTTTAAACAAATTTAGATTCTCTAGATAAATAAGTATAACTTTATTATTTAAAAAAGTATTAGATGGGCCCTACATTTGAAGCAAGTTATTGTATTTGATTGGTTGTGTATAATTAATATTAGAGAATCTGTAACTCAAACTATATGCATCGATCGAACAAAACTAATACTATAAATAAATAAAATTCTTTAGTCGACTGTAAACATGGAGATGAAACTTTGTGAATGTGGTCTTAAACCAAACCAGATCTAAATTCCTTGAAAAATTAAGAACTGGACAACATTGACAGATATACATGTGGATGCTTGGTATATAGCTAACGCATCGTGGTTAGCTACGGGACACTGGAATACAACGAAAAACTTGTTTCATGCACATGTTGCATGCTGCACAAGTTTTTAGTGACCATCTTGTATGATGCGCTGGGTGGGTGTGCTGGTCCACTCTGGCCCATGGTATGCTGGTGACTGTCGGTTCAATCTGGCCTGTTAGATGGCGAGGACCAACATGTTAACCTGGCCTGTTAGATGGTGAGGAGCAACATACTCGAGGAGTTGCCGACTCTCTCCAGAACAGGAATCATGCATCTTCATCAACTTCATAATGAAGCGTGCATGGCAGATGGGGGGTTCAATAGTCCATTCATGAAAAGTTCCAAATGATAGGTATAAAACAATCAAACCCAACATGCTAAATTATCAGAGAAGAAAGCAAAGAACATCCAAAGCTTCAAAATTACAGAACCCAACTCTTTGATGGGCACTGGAAGCTCAGCTCCAGTAGAATCAATGAGTAGAAATATTTGAGTTCAAATTGTGTCATGTTTATCTGTCTGCCATCTTCTTGTCATGTTTGTGGATTGCAAAGTCCAACAACACTAGTAAATAACCAACCTGTTTCTCTCCCTACCCCACTCCTGACACTTTCTGCACTAGTTGAATTTTGATTGCCTCCTCCCTGCATTTCATCACATGTGGTGTTATTATTAGATATTATTTTCTGTAACAAATTTCATAAATGCTTTAAATTGAATTATAATATTCTATTCTGATTATTTTTTAAAAATAGAGCAGTGAGTGAATCAAATTAAAGTTGAATTACCACCCTCAGTGCACACTCCACTCCAGAGACACAACATTAATTTTGCAACTTAATGTTTCTGCTAATCTATTTAATGACTGCACATTTCCTGAATTTTTTAAATACTAGTTTGTTGAGCTATTAAATGGTTGGAAATATTTTTTTAAATAACCAACATTTCAATAAAAATCCATCCAGTATAATTAATAATTTACCCAACATCCAAGGCTCAAACACCATATAACTTTCCAAAACCAAGTATTAGAGTATTCCAAACAGAAAAAGAAGACCCCCTTGCACAACATAGGTACCTACCTACTTCTTCTCTAGCAATATCAAGAGGGGTACCCATGGTTGCTTCTTCTATTAATTAGTTAGGGTGTGCACCCAAAGGTTTTATTTTGGAAGGAGCCACTTTGATTGGCCCATCACCAAATTTTTAAAAACATTCCACATACCCTAGAAGCATAGAGGTGCTTCCCTTTGGCCCTATTTTTATTATTATAGTTCTATATACATGAAAGTTCAACTTTGGCCAAAGCATATGGGAAAAAAAAAAGTTTAATGCTATTGGGAACATCTTGGGGAACATATTGAATTTTTTTTTAAAAACAATTAATTATTCCCTCCATCAACCCAAAAAGAAAAGAAACTGGGCTCTCCTGAGTGGATGCTGAAACCTTCTCATTGGCTGCATGAAAATTATGATCCTAAAATTGTTTGTCACCATTTTCAACCAAAACGAATACCCTTACATAACAAGGTGAGTAATGAGTACCTCTTAAAATCAACTACATAATACCATCATGAATGAACTTGGCAAATTACAAACTTCAAAGAGTATTCCATAATCGACACCCATTCCATTCTAAGCAAGAGATTTTGGATGTTGTTATTCACATTGCAAAGTTGTTGAAGTGAACTGCTCAGTGGTTAAAAATGATGTAAAACCCTGTTGCCTTAGGTAAAGCAGCACCTACACTCATGGTCCCATGGTAAAGACTTAAAACCCTAATTTTTTATGTTGGTTTTTAGACATTATTATAATATATGTATGTATATATATATATCAATCAATTCACAAGACTAAATCAGGATCTCCAATTCCAAATTTAACATTGCCTGGGTTCAATACGGCCACTCTGAAGGCTCAGGAAGATGAGGGTACCAGTATAGGTGTCAAAGTTTTATTGCAACTAAATTAATCAATGCAAATCGAAAAAGACAAAAAAGAAGAGAAAGGACATGGTCCTGAGTTAGATGGTATTGAGTTTCAAATCTTTAAACCCTAAAAGTCAAACTAGAAAACATCTTTTTAACTACCTCGTACCAAGTTCCAACAGCATGTAAGATAATCAAATAGTCAGAATAGGTGTGAAAGGTTTGAAGAGGTAAAAAAGTCTAAAGGTATCCAATTCCACTCAAACTAGAAACCATCACCTAACTACCAATAGTTGGATACCAACTGATTTTGTTTTCTTTTTACTTTTTCATATTAGCAAATTTAGTCCAATTCACACTAAAAAGACATTTTTCTTCATTTTTTTTGGTTGAAAAATGATGAAATTTCACCCCCAAAAAACACATGGTTGAGATTTTTGAATCTACAATGGCCTTTGTCCCTCTTGGCACCATTAGAAAGCTCTTCATGACTAGGAGTGCCTTGAGGTGGTTTTGTAATGTTTAGACTTATAATGCAAAGGTTCTTGAATATTGAATCATTTTGTCTAAAAATTCAATGAAATCACATTGAATTTTTTAAGGAAATTGGGGTGTGCTTTTGATATTGTTGGAAAGTGCTCAATGAATAGGATTTTCTAGAGGTGATATTATAGGTGTTAGACTTAAGGTGCAAAAGATATTGAAATATTGCCAAAAAAATTGTATAAAAAAATGCCTTAAATGAAATATCCTTCTTTCTTTCCCTACTTCAAGGGCTCATGACACCACAAACAAAACTACCCACTTTGACATGAGTTATTTTTTCAGCAAATATTTTTGAAAAATGGCTTTAAAAATGTTTTCCTTTTCAAGTCACCAAATTTCACAAAAATAAAAAAATAATATTGGGTTTAGGCAAAAGAGACAAACACAAAAAGGCACCACAAGCATTTCTTAAAGGTAAAAAAAAAAAGAGCAAACTCAAAATTGGCCTTTAACTCAAGATGAAAGGAATTTAGTCTTATATTATGTGTTTTTTGTTACGTTGCGCTTTAGGTAACTTAAGCAAATGTTTTTTTGTGAGGAAGGTTTGGAGTGAAACCAATTTGTGAGAAATATGAAGCATCAAACAAGGTGAAGAGCTTGGCAAAGAGGAGGGTTTAAAGGAAATAAGGTTTTAGTTGGTCTTTAGGTAGCATAATTGTGGTTTTTAACAACTTGAGCTTTAAGCTTTGATATTCAATGAAGTTTGGTGGGTTTTGTGATTTCAATAGTGAACTTTGAGCTTCAATATTTAATGAGCTTCATGGGTGTTGTTGTTCCAACAGTGAGCTTTGAATATTAATATTTAATGAAGCTTTCTGGTTTTGAGTTTCAACAATGAACTTTGAACCTCAAAAATTGTGGATACAAAACATAGTTTCAATGGAGGTGGAACATTGACAAAGGCTTCAACAAGTTTCAATAGTGGAGTCATTTATCCAAGTTTCAACAACAATGGAGCTTCAACAACAAGGAGTATTGACAATAGCTACAACTTTGACAATGAAAAGTTTCAACAACGACCCCAATTATAACAAAGGTGGAGCTTCGTGTAAGCTTTTTATACTTAATCAATTATCTTTCCATTCATTCCTAACCAAATGGTCCTCATTTCCAAATCATGAGAAGGCGATTTTTTTCCCACAATTTAAATTATGACCTAACTTTATGGGAAACATTCCTCTTGTTGTACTAGTCTTTTTTTATATTATGATGTAAGCTTTGTGAATTAATCGCATCTACAATTGCATTAGTTTTAATGCAATCATTGAAGCTTGATTTCCATTCTAGGGTTCCAAATTCTTCCAATTTTGGTTTTCAAAACTTCAAGTAGCTCTTCATCACATCAATTGTTGATGATGTTTGCCATCTTCTAAAACCTTTCATTAATGATGTTGTGGTTGCATACATTATTTCATGTTTACCCATGATTTGGTATCCTTGCTAAATAAATAAAGGTGGTGTAAGGTAGTGGGGAAAACAATTGCATGGAATGCTTTGGAATTTATCAAAGTCAATAACCATGCTTAACCATAAAATTGTAGCCATGCATGGACTCAAGAGACATTATCTTCATGAATGATTTCAATTTGAAATAGATTATTTACAAAAAATTTGGGAATGTAAGATACATTTGAATCATTTGAAAATGTCGAGTTAAATGCACAAATGAAAAAAATTCTTTTCTTCATTAGGGTTGTTAACTATTTAACTTATGTTGTGCATACTTTGTAAATTTGTTAAATTGGAATCTATAAAGCTTTCTACATTTATGATTTGTCCAAACTTGCTTTCTTATTGAAGTCATGGTCATCTATTGTGGTTGTTTACTTGAACCCAATGAACCTAGGGAATTGGTTGCTTAATATATAAATTTGGACAATCATCATATGTTATTTTGTTGATCAATGTGGGGTTTAAAGTTTTATTTGATCAAGTTTTAGGAGATCTAATTGGTTGTTCATTTCAACTCAATGAGGTTATCATGTTACTTGCCTATTCATTTGAACATTATGAACCTAAAGAGTTAATTGTTATTCATCAATTCAACTTGGACAACCATTTCATGTTTTTGCATTGATGTTCTTTTGTTAATCAATGGTGGATTTAGGGTTTCGTTTGATCAAGGTCCAAGAAATCTAGCTAGTTATTCACCATTTCATCTAATTGTTGACTTGAACCTAGTGAATCCATGGAGCTAGTTATTCAACATATAAGTTTGAACAATCATTAGATGTTCTTGCATCAATGCGAGTTTTAAGGTTTTATTTTATCAAGGTCCAAGAGATCCACTATTTATTCATTTGAATCTAGTGAACCCAAAAAGCTAGTTGTTCAACATATCAACTTAGACAATCATTAGATGTGAGTACATTTATATTATTTTGTTGATCAATGTCATGGGGTTTAAGTTTTTGTTTGATCAAGGCCCAAGAAATCTAACTAGTTGTTCACATCAACCCAATTAGGTCATCATCTCACCTACCTGTTCATTTGAACATAGTGAACCAATGAATTAGCTATCATACTTGGACAACCATCTCATGTTCTTGCATTAATGTTTTTTTTGTTGACCAATGGCAAGTTTAAGCACCCAATGTTGGAACAACCACAATTCAATTGAAAAAAAGAATATGCAAAACCTAAAATCTTGAAGAATATACATTTACACTATAAAAAATATTGTGACAAGTTTTAATCCAAGGTTTATCATCTTTCATCTTGCTTGGACAATGAATTCTAAACTTTTACATTTTTGGTTTGATTATGTTTTTTATATATCATGCGTGCATTTTTGGTTAAAAATTTAAGTTCAGTAACATAATGCAATACATGGTCATCCATGTTGGGCAATTGCTTAAATACAAAAACAAAGACATATGGACAAAGAAACAAATAAAGATTAACAAAAAGACAAATAAAATGAAACAAAAATAAACAAAGAGACAAACAAAAAGAGAAAAAAAAGACAAATAAAGAGAAAAAAAAAAAAAAAAAAAAAAAAACAAAAAAAAAAAAAAAAAAAAAAAAAACAAAAAAAAAAAAAAAAAAAAAAAAAAAAAAAAAAAAAAAAAAAACAATTCCTTGAATTGGAACCAGGACTAGATGCTCTCTTGAAAAATAAAAACAGAATAACATTGATATTTAGACCCTTGAAGAATGGTTCTCACAAAATTAGAGAAGCAGTTTTCGCCCAG
>Ga0209611_10002620_pt1 | contig 31645 bp, 21 predicted proteins | sample S1TSphgellanicum_3_FD_187693 | JGI IMG/M metagenome (GOLD analysis project Ga0209611, IMG submission 187693) | Host-associated microbial communities from peat moss isolated from Minnesota, USA - S1T2_Fc - Sphagnum magellanicum MG (SPAdes) (version 2) | ecosystem: Host-associated > Plants > Peat... | reverse complement strand
GCCTCTTTTAGTCCATAGTTGGCACGCTCCTTGTCGAGTTGAGGAAGAATCAAGCGCATGGCACCAAAGTAGTGACGTGAACTGTAGACATACTCTAGAAACGTATGCAAGTGCTTTCGCTTGATTGTGGCTTTACTACGCGCTACTGCGTCCAACATCCGGCACAACACCGCAAACTCCACCGTCTCGTCATCACTCATCTTTCTTTCCCTATACCCTTCTTGCACACAAAATCTACAAATCTTACAACAACAAAATTCCACAAAAACTCACTTACGCTACAAAGCTTAGGACGAAAATTTCCACAATTGCTGTTGAATTACAACACATAACTCGAGGCGATCTGATCATCACAAAATCTCGCAACAAAATGGGCCTTCGCGTCGACGATCTTCTCAAGCAAACGCCGGTCGGCAATTTCGCCGCGGCCCACAATTCGACAGTTGAATGTTTCTCTGATAGAGAGTGGATCTCCATCAGAGAAACCATGATCAAGGGTTAATGGAACTGGGAAGTCTTTCTGAAACTTGCATTGTCCACAGTACCAAGAAGACTGAGTAACTCACTCATGGCTTCAGGAATCACAACAAGATCTTCAGGAATGGTGACAGGATCCATTGCTGCAATGTTATTCACATCATCTAGTTGCTCAGCGTCGCTTCGGGCGTTTGGTTCATGCTCCAACAACTCCTGAGCCTCCATTTCATTCAAGAGATCATGAAATGTCGTCAACTCTTGAGCCTCCATTTCATTCAAGAGATCATGAAATGTCGTCAACTTCTGAGCCTCCATTTCATTCAAGAGATCATGAAATGTCGTCAGTGTGGAGGGGATTCCATCGAGAGGCTGCTGCTCTAGGACGAAGTTGAAATTCTCTCTTGCCTCTTCTTCTTCTTCCAAAGCCACTACGGCATCATGAGTAGGAACTTCTGCCGCCTCTGACTCTGATCGAAGGCGTTATGACACTCAGGAAAGCAACCATGAAATCATCTTTTTCATTTGCTGACTTTGGCATTTTCTTCGAGTTTGCAGCCAGTGCAACCATCTGCAACGAGGGACATGGTTTTCAGCCAAAGGTAAGCTTCCTTGACCACTTCTCTCTAGGCGCTTCCACGTACTGCCTTAAAGTTGTTCATCTCTTACTTTTGAGCTCCTTTGGTGTGACGATCCCCCATAAGATGTCTCCCCTCTTCGGCAGCTTCGGACAGGTACTTTTCTTCTCTATGCCTCCATTTGGTTTGGACTGGTACTTTTCTTCTCTATGCCTCCATTTGGTTTCTGTTGTTGCTGGCCCTTCATCGCTCGTTGTTGCTGGCCCTTCATCGCTCGCTCTGCTAAATTCCTGTAGACCACACAAAAACAATTTCGCAATGCTAAAACAAACTACGCTAACAGGATTACATGAACATGTGGATAAACTGTTGTCATCGCTATGAGTCGTCGTCTTCCTTTTGTTTCATCATCTTCTTCTTCCGGGATAAAGAACTTCCGGGACGGATGATGGGATGGATGGATGGAAAGAACGACCACCCAAGGATATTATATAAGTAGACTAGTGGGTACCCGTGACCTTCGGACATTGTGAAGTCCCCCGGTTTCTTGAGCATATCATGAAAAATGAATTTTAGGAGCCACCTTGCCAGCTGCTAAAAGTCATAACGCTGAGATGCTGCTGCCTTCTGCTTGGCATTGGCTGATGCCCCTGCTACAGTTGTTTCTGCCATCTCCCCCCTATCGTCAGCGCTGATTGGCATCAGCACCTGCATTGGTCTAGCTTTCTGTGACCCGCATACGAAGAAGAGCATTTGGAGGGTCTAGTAGATTTATGATGGAGTCAAGGGCCAGAGTGTAAAAGACTAAAATCAGTGTATGTCTACTGCATAATTTGCCATGTATGCCCAAAGGAAGAGCAAAAGAGATAATGCACTTCTCAAGTTATGACTATGATAGATTAGATGGAGTTTCTCATTTTGCTGGATACAACTCTTACACCCATTTCTCTTGATCTGCTCTTGGTTCAAATTACTCTCCTCTTTACACTTTCTCTGAGTCTTGTCAACATCCCATGAACAACATGGATATAGTTCTAGTCAACTTTCATGCTACATATCACTTTCTTCTTTAAACCATACATGGGCGCTTGAGGGTACCACCCAGGTGTTGACATAAAAAACTTACAGAATTGAAAATACCGCTGAGATCAAGTTCACAATAGCAAACCAATTTGTTTCCAGTTAAGTGAGCCTGTAGTCATGACATAGAATTGGTGAGGAATGATAAACACCTTAGTGACAACCAGTATTTCTAAATAGTCTCAAATCAGATTTGTTACTTGCGACTTATCTCATTTGATAGCAGATATTCAAAGACTAATGAAAGGAGGAGAAATAAAGCCAAAAAACTTACCTCATGGACAGAGACACGGACAATTCGTGGGCCATTTGCCTCGAGTACCACTGTTCTCTCTTGCAACAGAAAGGCACAACTCTTAGGACAGTTTTGGATTGAGCAAGTCAGAGTCAAGAAACTAAGCACACAACTTACCAGATGTGAGTTAGTTATATAACTACTACTATTTGAACTTGAGAACAAAAAGATGTGAAGAGACTTACAGATTTCCATTCTGGCTTGTCTGTGCTGGAACAAAAAGTGAACACAAAGACTTAGTTTATCAGGAAAGGACAATGGATTGTCTATGGTGTAACTTGACACCCAGAATTAGATGCAAGAAGAGAGAGACTGAATTTCCAAATGTATGGGTTGGACATTTCAACGGGTATTGGTGGTTCGCTTCTTCGTCAGCTTGCAAGGCGGTCACGCGATCTGACCTTGGTGCACTAGCAGAAGAAGAAGGATGGGAGATGTTGCTGAACAACCGGTAGGAAATGCAAAAGCCACCTTCCATTGGAGATGCAAGGGTTGGAGTCCAACCCACCACCACGGCCTCCCTTCTTAGCTCCTCCACTCCTGTTTGACATGATGATCTCACCACCGCTCAGTTGTTGGGAGCTACTCGGATTAGCTCTTCGTCTCATAGCACATCATCCCTACAACGGCAGCAGTAGTAGCTTTCCTCCCTCTTCGCAATGCACATAAAGAAGAAGCTCCTCCTCTGATCAAAACAATCTCTCTCTCTCTTAGACCCGTAGACCCCAGTTCATCAACTTTTGCTCTTCATGATCTTCTTCTGTAGTTGCTAAGGAAGAAGAAAAAGACTTGCAGCAGTAGCAGCTTCTATGTTGTACTACTTGGAAGCTATTGTTGGTTACAACCTCGCAAATGTTGGTCCGGCTTTAAAAAACGTAAAAACACTGCTGTAACATCCCGTAGACCCCAGCTCATTAGCTTTTGCTCTTCATGATCTTCTTCTGTAGTCGCTAAGGAAGAAGAAAAAGACTTGCAGCAGCAGCATGATAGTTAATGATTTGATGCTAGAAACCTAGTACTTGATGATTCTCAATTCTATTGTGTTTTTTGTTATTGTTCCTTTAGTGGTGCCTGCAAAGAGTTGAGAAGATGTTGACTCCTTTGAACTTCATTTGCTCGCTCCTATTCAACACATACATCTCCTACTTCAAGTTTCTGAACCGAGTCCATTATGTAGAGCTAAGTTTGTGTGCACAACAACTGTGGGATGTGCCGCACCCTTGGTTGAACATTTTCATCCTTGCATCTTCCATGACCACTTTCAACTCCTTGGTGTTTCAGCAGCTTGTTCCTGTGGAATACGGCGGACCCCCACCATGTATTTGAGATTCTTCTTCAAGGCATGAATGCTTTGTGTCTTATGGGTAGACTCCATCATTCCCTCCAAGACAATTTTGGTCACAATAACTAGCTTCTGTCGCAGTGTAGTGCATGCAGGGCTTGCACGAACGTGATGATCATGAGATATTATGCGGCCGTCTTGCAGGTGCTTGATCATGAGATCATCATGCACCACCGCCGCGTGCTGCTGCTGTTGCTTTTCCTTCTTCTGCAACTGCTTTGCATGAAGAAGCTCAACCTGCAGGTGGCGCTTAGATTCGTGACCAAAGAAGAAGTTGGAAAAGAAGGAAGCAACGCGGTGGAAGAGTCTCTCCAAGAAGAAAATCTTCTCATTCAACCTCTCCTTGATGAAGCTTGAGGTTTGTAGTACCGTTTTCCAGCAGCTTACATGTTCAAAACTCCAAAGATGGTGCACAACCGCTGCACCACCAGTTGTACCCGCGCGCTCGACCTCTTGATGTTCTCCTTGTGCAGCAGCAGGATTAGAACTTGTGTGGATAAACTACTGCCGCCACCACCATGAGTCGTTGTCCTCTTCCCATTCCTCATCTTCTTCTTCCAGGATGAAGAACTTCCGGGACGGATGATGGGACGAATGGATGGAAAGGACGACCACCCAAGGATATTATATAAGTAGATATATATATATTAATGATGTAAGAATATATTTTACATTTTATTTCATTTTAAAAGTAAAAAATTTTAATTTGATGAAATTTTTTAATTAAGTAGTTGGATTCCCCCTTGCCCCCAACATATTTTTTTGGTTTTGAATTTCCTAACTTGGCAATTTTTATTGGGAGAAAAATGGAAAAAATAGTGTAAATTCAAGAAAAAATGAAAAAATAATTGTCAAAAAATTGAAATGAGAAATTAAAAAAAAGGTTATTATTAAAGAGTAATTTTTTGAAAAATAATTATAATAATTCCAACATGAAACACATAAAAAATTCTAATATCAAATTTATTTGAATTTAAAAAGTTTTCTTTGAGATCATTATAAACATTATCCATTTTTTCAAAAAATTTAAAATAAATATTAATGATGTAATTGATTTTTTTGGTGATGAATTTCCACCATTTTGCGAACATAAGAAAGACCATCAACATCAACAAAATATTTTTATTTTTGAAAAAGTTTTATATTTAAAAAATGATATAATTTTATAATGGGTTCTAGGACTTATAGCCAAAATATAAAAATATTTTAACAAAATTGAACCTCCATATATGACTTATAACCAAAACATGGCTAAATTTTTTTATGGATAATCTTGAAGAAAATTACAAAATTGAAAGAATGAAAAGATTAAAAAAATCATTGATGTCATTATTATTATCACCATTTATAATTCATTCATTTAAGTTTTTCAAGAAAAATTTAAATTCATTTCTTAATATTTAGACATAAATCTGTAACAAAATGAGCTTATAGAAATTGATAAATCATGTTTAAAATAAAAATAAGTATAAAATATTGATAATTTTTCATAATAATAATAATAATTTTAAATTTTAAAATTCAAAATTCCATTTTTTTAACATTGATTTTTTTCATACATGAAGGAAAAAATGGGGAAAAATTGGATTATTTTTGTGATTTTTTTGGTGTGGCATCATGAATAATCATAATAATAAACTTGTCCATGATGCCTAAAACAAACTAAAGAAAATATATACATTCAAATTTATATAAATATATGAGAATTAAATATATTAAAAAATTATAATTTAAAAGCTTACATGTATCCTAGACTTTGCATGTATGAACATTTTGACCTAATCACGAACCCATCCAAATATAAATGTGAAATTTCTCAATTTTTTATACATCCATTTAAAAAAATTGTGGTTAATGCAAAATGCAATTTACGAATAGTGGATTTAACAACATTGAAAGTGAATGATTCAACTCATGTGCAAATGTTATTGGTTAAGGAAATGTGAAAAAATTCACTAACCCATTCAAGTATAAATATGAAACATTAAATTGTAATGTGTGTTTCCATATATATTAATAAGTGCAATATGTAACATTTGAATAATGATTTCAATAAGTTCAAAAATATATGAAAGCTAATAAATGTATTAAATTTTTTTATAAAAATGTTCATTCAAGTGTTTCCTATGATTTTTCAAATTTTAATTTATTCAAAAAAATCAAAGTGTAACATTCCTAGTGATATCACCCAAGGATGGGCTTGCCCTTTTGTTTTCCTTTCAAGAAAATCAAAATATGACATTTCTAGTGATACCACCCAAGGATTGGCTTGCACTTTTGTTTTCCCTTTTAATTTGGTCAAGCACAACAAATCTGTTTTATTTGTTTTTTTGCAAATCTATAGATGAAACTTTTTGTGATTACTCCCAATTGAATTATTGCCCCCTTTTTCTTTAATCCTTTCCCCCTACTTTTCATTAAATTTTTGTTTCAATTTTAAAATTCAATTTATCGGTATCCTTTTATTTTTCTAGCTTCAATGTAGATCATAAGGTGGATCACATCCTTAATTAATTTTTATTTCTAATTCTCATTTTATAATCACGTCCAGCAGTGATTTTCGTAACATTTAAAATTAAAAATATAATTTATAATTCATTTAAGTTAATTCTTTTCCTAACCTGACCTGGTTCTTCTCCTAACCTAACTTTGTAGCTCTTACTCTTGATCAAACAATCAGAAGAGAAGACTTCAGATTTTGAGTATGTTCCCATCTCAGTTCAAATCTCTTGTGGTTTGAAGCTCTGCTGCATTAAAATGTAACCTAAGCAACGCCGTGTAGAGAAATTTCATGATGCTTGCTGCATATGCTACAATACCGAAGGACCTTCAACAAAGTACGGTTACAACGAATTTCATGTGGAAGTTGGATCAAAGATCGAAAGAAAAGGAAAAAGGAGGCAACTCGCAGTCAGAATGTTGAGGTCCATGTGGCCATCGCCAGTTTTGGTTTAGTTGCAGGAATTACTGTTGTCATTGCTGCCACGGTTGCTTTAGCAACAGATGAAGGCTCAACTCGGACATCTATAGCAGTTGCTTCCACAACTGCCTTGGTAGCTGCACAATGTGTGGAAGTTGCAGAACGTATTGGAGCTGATCGAGATCACATGCCAGCTATACAGTTAGCTCTACAGTCAATGTTCGATCAGCCAGTGATATCATGACATTAAGAGCTTTAGCTGAAACTTGTGAGTAGATTTCTATTCACCAAAAGCCACATAAGCTATAATAGATAGCCCATAGAACTTGTTTGTTCGGTCTAGTTGCATTTTGAACAATTTCTGAACTAAATTCCAAACATGATGTTGAGTCTAACCAGAAATCCTAGCACTTATGTTGAACAGTGAGGAACCTCTGGATTGCTTATTCTTCGAATTTGGGGTTTGCAACATTAAGGGGAGTAGCAACACGGAGAACAAGAAGAGTGAAGGAGTAGAGTCTAGCATCAATAGTTCCATCTGAGAGGGCATCCAGTTGTGATTAATGTTGCAACAGTGGATGAGGCTGCTGAGAGTGAAGCAGAGAATAGCTGCCATGAGCTTCTTGCAAGGGGTGCTGAATTCTTGAAAAGGGGCAAGAATGTTCAAGACTTTAATTGTTGATATTCATCCAGTTTTGAGTGGGGTGCAACCTGCAATTGCAAGCTTGGACATTGAGCTTTATAGCTGCACATATCTAGGATGATCACATCAACTGAATCCTCTCATGCAGAGTCTCTGAAAGTTTTGTATTGTACTATCAGCAATTTGTGCCACACCCTTGTCTAAGTGCATCTTTGCTACATGTGTCAAATGGCAGGGATTTACACTGGAAGACTATATTTGTTGGGTTGGTTGGATACAGAAGTTGGTATATCTCTGCTTTCATGAGTTGTACAATGTAGTACCAAGTTCACTTTGTTATTGAATCATTGGCAGAATTTTAATGGGGATCTCACATTGTGCTTTGGACTGAGATGATCATCCTTGATTTTTGATCCTTATTATCATGCCCTTGATGTTCTCCACATGGTTTCACTCTCTTTTTCCCCATTCCTAGTTTGGTTTGTGTTTGAATTATTCCATCCTTTAATGTTCCTCTTCTTTCTTGGTTTTCTTGGTCATCTCCTTCTTTGTTATGTGTTGTTTAGCTAGCCAGCATCACAGTTGAATCTTCCTGCTACTGCTGGTCTTGTGATAGAAACTCAGTTATGTTCTTGTTGAGTTAGCCACAACATGGCTGTCCTTGTATTACTACCAATCCTGTGACAGAAAGTCAGTAAATTGGTTACTGTACTACAACATTAACCTCAATGCACAACTGCTAGGAGCTGCTGATGTAATGAGGATGTGCTCAAAAAATGTGCAACAATCTTGGGGACTGCATCTCCACCCTTGTAAGTTGTTAGGCCCCCCAATGTTGCAGTCTATGCTTGGTCAAAACATTGGTGTTGAACATGCATGGCTCTGAAGCCATGTACCTGGGAAATCGTTCTGACCATCTTTCTCTTGTTGGGCAAGAGTCACTTCCTACCTTTGAAAACTTGGAAGTAGGACTTAGTGATATAGGGCTGGTGGCTATAAGTGAGGCAGTGGCAAAGACCAGTGATGGGAATTCCAAATTGTGCTAAAATTAGAGGATGACAGGGCAGCAACCGAAGAGAGGTTGTCAAAGCTCCTTTCTTGGGGCAAAGGGGTTGAGTGTAGACTTGGGATAAACAGCTGAAAGGCTTGTTGAACATATAAGAGAGCTCTAGTTCAGTTCTCTGATAGAAGGGGAAGCTAGGCAAGCATTTGTAGCTATGGAATCTGATCTTAAGATTTTAGACAGCTTTGGAAGACTGATGCTTGCCTGTACCCTATGTTGTTTTCTGGATATAAAAAGTTGGCATTGAGGATCACTTCATGAGACATGTTGAAGCTGGACTGAAAGATTGGTTAGAACTTTGGTGTTACCGTCAGATCAGCTAGACATGAATATACACTTCATGGAGGAGGGAGGTCACTGTTAGGAGTGCAGTTGTGGAGTAGGGCTCAAAGAGCTTTGGAGTCCTCTTGGATAGATGCATCAATGTTTTAAGGATCTCCTGGAGATATGAACAGCTGTCTACACTGAGACAAAGTTCTGAGGTAAAGGTTGTTCCTAATATGTGGGTGGGGTTCCAAGCACATGACCATGACAAAGGCCTGGCTTGGAGGCCCAATGGTGGATTTATTTGAGTCAGACACTCTATCTCCAGATTCACGTGAGATTCTTCTCCAAGGAATATGTCTTAACAGCTCAGGTTCTGTTTCTGTGCCGATCTTTTGGTTGTATTTGTGTTGTTGACTGATGAGCCTCTCAATTTGCATTCCTTGTGTTTCTTGTCTTGAACTGCTCATATATGGATCGAAGCATAAAAACATTTAAGGGAATTTCCTGTTCCATAGGATTCAGGTGACTTCTAACATGTGGAGCTTGTTACAAGACTCCAAGAACATGTGCATACCAATCTTTTGGGTGGGTATGTAAAACTAGTCTACTGGGTTTGACTTAATGCTATGATTTATAGGAAGGAAAGGAGCTAGTGGTGAGTAGGAGCCCCACAGAGTCTACTGTTCTTGCCTGGGGTCTAAAGGTAGGCAACAATGTTGTTCTTTTCAAGGGAAATGTTGATCCAGTTTCCTGGTTGCTTTCATATATGTGATCAGGGACACATTTGTAGATATTATGATGGAATCGATATTGAAATGCCCGTTGTATTTGCTTTAATTGAATTTCTGTAGGTGAAAAAGAGCACGTGGTTGCATGGCCTTGCAGGATGGAGTTGCTGCTTTCCTTTTTCCTCTGACTTAAAATGACTTTCTTTTGGTTTTTTGTGGATTCAGCTTGGCATGAACTTCAAGTACAGAAAGCATGATGTGCCTGTGCTTCATATTGAAACTTTTAACTCCACAAAGAAACATGCTAGAATGGTCATCAAGGCTAGAATTTCCTTGAACAAGTCCTTCATATAACTGTGCTGGTATATTGGTACTTGTTTTGCATCAGCCCTTGAAAATTGAGACTATTTTAAAAGTTTTGCTTTCTTGTAGCATCTTGTATAGGTTGTATTTATAGTAAACTGTAAAGTTTACATACTTTTAGTTTGATTGAGCATTGGACCAACAACTGAGCTTCACAACACTTCACATCAGCTTGCAGCTAAAATTGGTGAGTGTCATTTGTCCTTGATGAAATGTGGCTGAGTAAAACTAGCCTTTCAATCTTGACTTAGCATATTCTTAATTTGATATATTGGGTGTTTCTGGCTTACACACACAGAGTGATGGCAAGGTGCACATGCACTGGAAGGGAGCAGCAGAGATCATTTTGGACCTGTGCTCATTATGGATGGACTCTGATTGCAATGTGCATAGATTGACCTCAGAGAAGGTGTGGTTCAATTTTTGCATTATTTGTTGCACTTGTCAACTCTTCAAGACCTCTAAAGCTGCTGTGATATGCAAGTCTCTTCACAAGTTCTTACATTCTTGTGAAGGTGCTATTAGATTTATCTATTGATATTTAGCTAGTTTCCTGCAGAGAGATGAGCTGAGAAAATAATCGAGGGAATGGCAGCACTTACATCGTAGTGTATAACTTTTGCTCACTGCTTGATTGAGGAGTTAGAAGTCCCACTGGGGAAGAGGCTCAGGCCAACTGGCAGACACATGAAAATGATCTTATTCTTTTGGCCATTGCTAGTATCAAGGTACATTTCACACTGGATAAATAGACCTGCATCATAGTAAATAGGTATATTATGATTTCTGGCTCCATTCTGTGTCTATCATCTCTATTTACTCTATATTGACATTTCATGGTTTGGTTATCCCTTCAACAATCTAACGATGGCTTTTTGTTTTTCTCTATTTGTCATTTTAGAGTTACTATGACTATTTGTGTGTGATCAGAAAACTAATCTCTAGAGAACAACTGAGCACATTGTATTGAGTATAGTATGGTGAAGTAAATTGTTGTTTGATGCATGCCAGTTTTGCCCACAATTTTATTTGAGGATATTTGGGATTCAAAGGTCATGATGAGTCTCTGGTGTGCCTTATATGAAGGATGGAGTACGTATACTCTCATCGGATAAGGGAATGGTGTGGAATAAAGCAGATGTTGCTTTTGTACACTAGTTGCTTGAAGCTGGTTCCATGGTTGCAAAGTCTACACTTGCTATTCTCCTCATAGGTGAAAGTTTGATTTATCTCACAGAAAGGTGTAGTGCAAGTTCTAGCAAAGTTTTATGGTGGTTCTCCAACAAAAGCTCAAAGGCGCAACATAAAGAAACTAGTGCCTTCCCTTGACTACCTTATACAATGCTACTGGATTGCCCTGTGCCATGTGGCAAATGCTGACAAAGGAGAATTTTTTTCTATTTTGATTGGTGGTCCAGAGGGGCATGAAGAGGAGGTTTGTCAGCTCCACAGTTCTTTGTGTTGGTTCATCTCTTTGATATGTTTAGGTTTCAAGTCAATTTGTCTCTTGTCGATGTGAGCTCAGAAAGTTACACCAGTTGTGATGGCTATTGAGTTCAAAATCCAAAAGAATTTCCCTTTACATGTTATGTTAACCAGAAGTTGGATTAAATTTCAAACAAACAAAACCTTATTTGGTGTGAGAGCACAGTCAATGAGGAGCTTTACATCAGCAAGCTTGAGAGGGAACCACCAATGCATGAAAGTGAAAGGGAGGCATTGAGGATTGCATGTGAAATTAAAGGGTAAACAACACATAATTTTCCTAGTTGTCATATCCCTTATTTCCCCATAAAGAGAACCATTTGATGAATATGTCATTGAGCTAATGTTTTTGCTCACTGTTGGATGCAAATGAGATAAGATCAGCCACATTCGCATACGAAGGGAATTGCTTTTGGGAGAATATTTTTTAAAATATTTAAAAAAAAATTTCAAATTTTTTTTTCTTTATATTATTATGATAAAGTTTATGTAAAAGGTTACAATTTTAACGAGTGCACTTTTGAAAGCTTTTAATTCTTTAGATATTTAAAAAATTAATTCACATGTTCCAATCATGTATTATGAACCTTATTATATAAAAAAATCTTATGCTTTCAACACTATATTAAATTACTATTTCTAAATGTGAAAAATTAAACATGTGTTACACTTGATGTGACTCATGTTAATGTGATTGCACCTTGTTATTTGTGGTTTGTCATGCAAGCTCTAGGTCACCATACCATTGTCCAGTTAGTAGCGGTTCATCAGTCATGTTTCCTTTGGTTGAAGATCCAACAGCCATTCAAGCTTTCAATTTTGACCCAAGATGTCCAAATGTTCTTGAAGATGTCTATAGGTTTGCAACTTTTCTATGTGCTTATTATTGCCTTTGCATATTGTATAATGTTTATTTGGATGTTGATACTTATTTGATGCATAATGTTACTTGCTTTAAAATATTATGAGTTTTGTTATGTTCATGTTTGCGATTGCATGAGTGTTTCGGGGGGGAGGGGGTAGTTTGTCACATTTCATTCCCTCAAACTCATGTTAAACTTTATAAATCCCTTTTTTTCAATTGTGTCCATTCAATATTTAGAATTTGCATTAGAATGTTATACTAATTCAACCAAAGTAATTTTTTCATGACCTAACATTGATTATGTCATACCACCACAACAATTCATAAGGCTTGTTTGGCACATGTACAAGTGTGTCCCACTTCCAAAGTTCGAATGTTTCATTCATCAAGTGTCAAGATTTAAAACAATTTAGTAGGTGAGACTTATGATCTATTCCACTCAACATTGTTCTTGGTTGATTTTTAAAAGATAACCAATTTCATTCTTTCTAGGATGGAAAGACTTTGATGATAAGAGGAATTGGAGGGAAGGACTAACTTGTTTGTTTCTTAAACAAATATTGTCCTTTTGATTTTCTTTTTAGAGAAATAAAATTAACAAGAATATGTTAATTTCCTTTCCTTTGTGCATTCTAGCTTGGAGTTTTCCAAGTGCATTCTTACTTATCAAAATTTGGCAATCATAGAGGTTGAAACTAGATGATATTAAGGAAGAAGTAAAAAAAAAGTAAAAAACAAGGCTTAATTTCAAGGTCATGAAGTTGGGGTAATTGACAATTATGTTGGCGTTGCTTTCATGTTGCCCCTATTGATGGGACAAATAGATTTTAGTAGAGAAATTTGTTAAAAAGCAAATTGAACAAAGTTGAAAGGTTAAATGCGCACTATTTTGATGGGATTTTTTGTGTTATTGTTTTGTGCAAGAAATTTTAGGAAGGAAGGTGTTGTCTTGTAAGTCCCTCTATAATCATGAAGTATATAATAATAATAATTATTATTATTATTATTATTATTATTTTCTTCTTTTACTATTCTATGTATATTTGTATTCTAGAGTTAAATTGTATTGTTGTTCTATTTTAGAGTTAAAGGCCAACGATAATTGGCTGAGCCATGTGATCATTAACCATATTTTCATCCATCCTGAGAGTGTGCATCCTTATGCACTTGCTCCACCTTCAACAATTAAACATGCCCTCCATTGAATGTAGTTTCAATGGCTTCTCATGTTGTTTACATTGGTCCTTTTGTGTGTGTTTTTATAATATTTTGTTTGTGTTTGTAAGATGCAAAGCCCGAATTTTGCACAAAAAAGAACATTGCTGATGCATTTGCCTAGGGGGCACTTAATGTAAAGTTTGGGATTTATGTGCATCAAACAACCATTTTTAAGGGAGTATTGCAACTTGTTTTATGCAACTATGCATGTGTAGTTGCATAAAACAAGTTGCAAAACATAATTTTTCTATTGGTGATAATTGTCCAACCTATTTTTCATCACCTTATTATTATCTAATTTTCTAATAAATACATATTAAAACCACCCTATATTAATTATAATATATTATTTCAAATTATTACATACCTTATATTATAATTAATATGATTATTTGAATAAAATGTACCCTATTTTTAACTAATTAACTTATAATTTTTACCCAACAACCAATCTATTGCACCTTGTATTTTTATTCATATATTTTTTAGTTTATTTTACTAATGTCCCCCTAGGTGCGTTTGAAACATGTATTACAAGAAGAATGGGCATGCAACCTTTTATTCATGAAACCGTCCGGCACATTCAATAGTTATCTCAACTAACACAACAACATGTTAACAATCAACTTAAAGAAGAGGTGCAAATTTAGTGCGATGAAGAGGAACACATGCACATGGAAAATGAAACTAAAATTATTGTCAGAGATAATGTTGCAAATGACCAAATACCTATAGAAGGCACCATAGATGTTACACTGATACGTGTTGAAAGTGCCAATTTGTAGTTCTATGAAGAGTATTGGAGCAAAATGATAGCACTATTAAGATGAATACCATTTAAGTGATCACATACCAATTGCACCACATACAAGATTTTATTTTTGAGAAACTTAAATTTTGTTAGTTATTGTATCTAAACATGAAGGTTAACAACTTAATTTTAACAAGTTAATAATGAAATTTTATTTGATTGTTTGAAATCAATTATTTGCAAGAATAAATGTTTTTTTAACATATGCAAGAATGAATGATTGTCTTCTTGCAAAAAACGATTGGAAAAGTGATGGCCAACTTCTTCCTTGGCCATTATGCATTTTCAAAATTTTACCCTTATAAAATGAACATAAAAGAATGCATCCTTGCATCTTTTAAAGTGCAAGAGGATGATGTGAAGACCAGAGAGGCCTTCTAGGTGAATGCATGTTATGGTGTACACAAAAAAATCACAATTTGATAATTTTTAGTACCTATTTGAGTTTCATGCATCATGGTGAAAATTTGGAAAATAATTATCACTAAACTTCCAAGTTTCATTGAAATTTTGTAATAGATGACGGTTTATGTCCCAATTTTACATTATGTTGTGAACTCAATGACATATATGAATGATTTAGTAGTCCAACAAAATATTATTCTGATTTGCAAAGCCTTGTCACATTTCTACAATTCCAACAAAAGGACTAATTAAGAAGTACTACATTTAATGATAAATTTTCCATGAAATTTTACACATACATAAAAGAAACCACAAAGAACAATTTTTCCCATCAAAGTTCTCAAGTTTTCTTAAGGTCGTGGAATTTACATTAGATGGTTTTAAAATGTTCATTAGTACATTATGGTATGATAATGTTGATGATTATGATTTTTTTAGGTTGAAAAATGTTCTTCCATTGACAATTTACTTGGGCTAAGTGTTTTTTTAATCATTTGACAAAAATAAGATGAAGTTTTGAATTTTTTAAAATGGAAAATTGTTGTCAAATAAGGGTTTTTAAAAAATATTTATTGGGTTATTGGTGTACATTTACATAAATGTACAATTAAGTCTCAATTTCATATTCATGATTCTTGTGATTTCTTTAAGTTTTGAAGTCCACATTGTTATATGTGATCTTTAAAATAATTCAAAGTGAATGAAATCTTACATGCTGCTACTTTTGATGTTGTATTTAATTTCAAATTTCCCTCAACTTGTGTACACTATAATGTGCATTCATCCTTTTTTTGAAAGTGGTACTTTATTAGTGAAGGCCTACGGGAAAGAATACCTATAGGTTTGAATTGATTTTTCGATAGATTTTTTTGCAATCAAGCTTTTATTTTCTTCCATGGTTTAGTTTTTAGAGAACAACAAATTATGTTACACCTGTATTGTTGAGGATGTAGTTTGAAATTACATTGTTGATGCACTCATCCTATGTCTGTACCTTTGTTTGAAGTAGGGAGCATCATAACTGAGTCAAATACTATTGGGCCTTGATGTAATCAGTGGCATATTGCATGGTAGTTAGACATTACCATACATGTTAATGTTGAAGGTCCTTCAACAAGTGTGTGATTGCCATTAAAATACTTTTAAAAGTGTTTTTTCCATTTTAGTTCTTGAAAATTAGCTTTCCTCTTCCACTTTAAACATTTGATTTTAGATGCTTTAGCTTTTAATCAATGGATTTTTTTCATAGTTGCATTGATGTCTCCTTCATTCGCTCTTTTGTCGTCATTTGGGGTTTGGATTTGAGGAAAATAAAGGTGTGTATAGACAAAGATAGAGGTGGATTTATGGCTATGAGGAAGTTTATAAATAATATTTTCAAAACAATAATTCCTTGATTTTCCTAATTACAAAGTGCAAGTCCTTGATAATCAGTTATATGTCCAACATATTGTTGTCATTCTTGTCAAAATAAAAATGCTTCACATACTTGAATTTCACGTATGCATATATTGTGATGTGGAAAAATTAAATTAGAGCTTTTACTTTCTTACATGCAATTTAATTTTTAAAGAACAACAAAATTGTGTTGCACCAATATTTTCTTAGGATGTAATTTGAGAATTAAATCAATGATGCATTCAGCCTTTATCTATATTGTTTTTTGAACTAGGTAGCATTGTGGCTACATTTTATTCTTAAGTCTTTATGAAGTGAGTGGCATATTATGTTAGCTGGTCATTACCATAAGTCCCTACACAAGTGTGTGATTTCCATTATTATTCCAATTACTTTTGAATATTTTTTTTCTATTTCATTTCTTGAAGGTTGGTTTTCCTCTTCCCTTTTGGACATTTGATTATATATGCTTCAACTTTTAAACAATGGATTTTTGTCATAGTTGCATTGATGTCTCCTTCATTCATTCTTTTGTCCTAAATGTTTCTAGATTTTTGCTTGAGGTTTGGATCAATGACACACAATTCTTGATCTAAGCAATGATGGCCACACAATTCTACCTTTTATTATTACTTTTGCTTGAAGATTCTTGATTTAAAGGTTTTGTTTATGATCAAGGTCTTGATGTTTTGTAAATTGTTGTATTGGTTTATTGATTAGGTTGAGAAATACAATGGTGATACATTCAACTTGCATCTTTACCTTTTTTTGAACTAGTTAGCATTGAGGTTGAATCTTATTATTATTATATTCTCATCATAGAAACTTGGTATGTTGGTTAAAAATTTAATTTATGACATTTAACTTATTGTTGGGCCCTAATGTAGTCAAATCATGTCATGATTTGTTTTTATATTTTGACTTGGTTTTTGTGGACAATTGTTTTTGTGAAAGGCATGGTGCCATGATAAAATAACTCCAAAAGACCTTATTTTCTTTGTTGGAATTCCCAAAGCCCAAACCATAAGCCAGTTTGGAAGAATGCACAATATGGTAGGAGTAAATTTAAGAAATAAAGATAAATATAACCTTTGCACATTTATAATTTTTGTTGATTGTCAATTTTTGATGTGTTTCAATGTTATATATGTTATGCCATGAAATTTGGCCCTAATCTACCATGAAAAACTTGCACCTTTGAATCACAAAACCAATACCCATTACCAATTAGAATTTCAAATGCACCCTAAATCTTTTTAATTTGATCATGCTCAATGATGAAATGGTTTTATTATAATCTAAAGTTCAAAGCATTATGCTAAAGTGACAAATTTGAGCCCAATTAGGATAGATCAGGTTGTCAAAATTTTCAAGTCTTGTAAAAGGCGGTATTTACCTTGCATAATCAATTTGTGAATTGGTTGAAATGGGTAACATTCAATGAACAAGCCATTATTGTGTGTGGATTAGGCCATCACCTTTTGCAATATTGTGGATTACACGTTTTGCAATTCAATGGATCACACACAATCTTGTACTATTGTCATAGAACATTTTTCCAAGGGGTGATGTTGCTACTAATTTATTTGAATGATCCAAATTCCCATTTGTATAGGGATAGATGGTATTATGTGTGTGTTGAAACCATAACATACATGAATTATCAAACTGGGTGGGTCTTTTCAATGGGCAATGGTTGAGCAAGTATGAGTCCAACAACATTCAAGTTTCAATTGGTCTTCTTCTATCCAACACCACCATTGAGAAGGAATGCCTTATTGTAAGATTCTCAAGTGATTTTTCTTGTCTTGGATGTTTTTGGTTTGCAGAATTATTGTTTTATTCTACTATTACACCAAATTTCCCATTATTTCTTGTTTTGCATTAAAGGAGGGAAAATATGGCAAATGGACATTAGCCAATAATTATTGTCATCATGATATGACTTTTTATCTCGATTTGGCAAAATGCATGACATTTTGAAAGTTAGGCTTTTATTAAAAAATCAAATTTTTTGTTTTTTGTTGCTTACATTTTGTGACATCAGTCATAGTTGTAAAGCAAGATAGTGGAAGTCAATAGAATGCATTTTGAAATGGAAAAATATCAATTCACCATTTGGATGCCATTGTAAGTAGTTCATATCTCCATTTAAAAAAAAAATCTTATTTGGTTTTCATTGAAAATGTTGTGTTGAAAAGATACCCACTTTCAATGGCACATTTTTGCTTCTCCTTTCTTCCCTTTTCACCATTGCATGTTTGGAATTTTCCAATAAGATCAAGTGAATATCTTATCTCTAAGACTACACTACCTTACTTTTGTGAGAAACCAAGCATGGTTAAATTGCCTAGTGTTGACATTTTGAACTTGAACCAAGTTTCAATGTCAAAGTTGTTTACACATTTGCCGAATAGTCCAATGGTGTGGCATGATTCCTTTAATCGAACTAAGAAATGGGTACAAGAACTTCAAAGGCAAAGTATGAGTCTAGAATTGAATTTGTTTCGACAATGTTATTGGAAGAACTACATTTGCTTGGGTATTGTGAGCTATCTGGGCCTTCATGTCCTCAATATTGTAAGTTGTCAATGTGTAGGCAACCCAAATCTTGTGATGGCTTTTGTTGCAAATAAAACATATTTGGATTCAAAATGAAAGATTGAGGTTAAGGTGGAACTTTTATTTTTTGGTTCCATGCTTGAATTTATAACTTGATAGGATGTTTTTAATTGACACTTTGTTCCACTTCATTTTTTAATATTTGTAAAATTTAACTCCTTCATGGTTCCAATTCAAGGAAATTAGTAGACTATTGATTGTAGAAATGGTTTCTTTTTGCAAGAATCACTTGTTCACCACTAATGGTTAATCTATTGGTTTTGGCATATACTTGACATTCTAATTCAACGTTATTTGTGTTTGCAATGCACCATCCACCACCTAGTTTTATGTGTAATTAATAAAATGTTTATACAACATTCTATTATTTTTTACATTTCAATTAAACTAACATAGTTGGGGATTTGCTAGACTTAATTTAATGTGATGTTTCTAATCATTTCAATTTCACTAAGAAAAAAAAAATCTACTAATAATAAAAAAACTAGATTTGCAGGAGGGAAAATCATATGCAGATGCACATGGATTGTTTTTCAAAAGTTCAAAATTAATTAAATACATGATTTTAACAAAGAATGCACAAAATGTGAATGAACTTTTCTATGAAATTAGTATGCTTCATCAATATATATATCTCAATGTCCATAATTCTTTACTATTTGCAAGAAACCAAGGTGAAGTCATTATTGAAAGAATTGTGCAATGGTTTATATTGGACCCACCATTTTAATATCAATGTTGTGTGTCTGATTGATTTAAAGTAACATTGGTTTGCATGTGAAGCAAAAAAAAGGTTGCTTAAATCTCAACTTGCACATCAACCTACCAAAATGGAACTTATTAAAAGATTTACAAACATTGGCCAAATTCAAAAGTTAAGTTGTTGCTCATAAAGAACTTTTTAGGATTTTTCCCATGAAGTTATAGTCTCAAACAAACATCAAAATTTTGACCAAGTCTTGATCTATTATGAAAATCTCAATGTATTCCAACCTTTTTAAATCTTTCCCTACATGTTGTGAATTGGTGAAGTTATGGGTGTAGTCATAATCCAACAAGCCAAAAAGGGTGTTGGATTGTAAAGAAAAATAATCAAAATTGGATAAATATTTATGTTTTGCCATTTAAAGCCATGGCAATCATGGCAAGTTGTTTCCTTTTCATTCATATGAATCTTAGAATTCAAACCAAAAATCCATTTGATGAAATTTTAAGTTTAAATTTTGATTTAAGACGTCTAAAAATGAACACCTATGGTATCATACATGATTCAATTTTGCAAAAGACTATCAAAAGGACTCATAATAAAAACACATTTGATGAAAAAAATTTAAGAGGATAAAAACCTATTAACCATATTTAAAAAATCATACCCTAAAATATGTGGAATTCTAAACCTTCAAAAATTCAAAGAACTTTCCAAAATTGATCCAAAGTTTTAAAATATCAAAAGTCTTTTACAACATATAAATGGGGTAAAATCTACATGATATGTTAAGAAAAGTTGTAGTTTATTATATAACAAAACATAAAAAATGTAAAAAATGAAAATTTCATTATGCTTTGAAGTTGTTATCGTTTTTACAAACAAAACACTAAATTTATAAGGAATCAAAACACTTTCAAAAATTCATATCTATTCAAAAATGATAAACAAAAAAACATGTCATGTATAGGGACAACTATAAACATTTATTATAACAAATTGCAAAAAAAATTATTCCAAAATTCATTCGTATGAAATTTTTGTTTTTTGAGAAAAAGGACTTGCAATCTTTTTTTAAAGTAATAATGTGGGCTCATTGTATTTCATTTGCACCCTTACATCATGACATGATTTTATTCTCATTGATTTTGGAATTTGTGATAGTAACTCAATTTTGTACATGTTATGATTTAATCTCTCCCCACTACTTCTGGGAATTGTGACAAGAACTCAAGATTTGTACATAATGATTGAATCTTCCCCATTACTTCTAGAAATTATGGCAAGGAGCCAAATGCCCAAACTCAAAGCACTTGTGCTCTCATCATCACATGTAGTTACCATTTCATTCGACAATGAAAAGCAATGACACCCTTCTTATTACCTTCAAGCAATACATCCTTTGATTTGATTGCTCAAACCCTTTACCCCACTAGTGAATTAACATTTCTTTTGCAACTATTGAATTTAGTGAGATTCAAAGTGCTTTTTTGGTTTAGAGGATTGAATTTGTGGGTGTGTGTACATAACAAAATCCAAGTTAGTTAAAGGCTTTGTGCGTGAATTGGCCATTAGGTGCATTCATCGTCAATTGAAGATTTTTAAATGAGGATCAATTGCATGATGACGTTTTATGAAACATCCTTGATCACAAATGTCAAATACTTCGATGTCATGAAAAGCTGAAGTTGTGTTCACAACTCCTAGGATCTTTTGAAAACTTTATTTTTTCATTTAATTTTTTTTTTTACAATATTAGTGCCAACAATGAGATGAATCCAAGAGCCTTAGTTTTTGTAAAAATAGTATGGAGAGTTGAAGTTGAGGTTCATGATTCTTAGGATCTTTTGAAAGCTATATAATTTCTTTTTTAAAAAAATTTAGGGCGTTAGTGCCAATAATGGGATGAACCCAAAAATAAAAATTATTGGCATAGATGGTATGGCTTATTTTTCGTTTGCTTTGCTTTAATAATAATGAAAAATTTGGACCTTATGAATTGGACTTATTATTTTTGCATTACACCAAAACAATATAAATAAAACTTTGGATATACTATTGTATTCCATTTTATTAGAATTTGTATCACATTATTTTTTAACATTGTAATTATGACATGGAAATATAAAGGACTGAAATTTTAATATAAAAATATTTTAATATGAAGAATTGAAATCACATATATCTTAAGTATCAAACATTCACATTTTTAAAATAATATGAAAAATTGTAATTTTTTTAATTGGACAAATATCACAACACAATTTATAGACATTGAAATCATATATATCTTAAACATCAAGCATTCAAATTTTAAAATTAAATTGGAAAATTATCACAAAATAAATTTTAGCCTTTGAAATTGCATATTTGAATGCTTTAAAATTGTTGTACCATTTAAACAGACTTAAATTTTATATGATTTGTATAAATAATTATGTTTATGTTGATATAATGTTTGATAAATGATATCATTTTAACATTTTTTGAAATGATTATAAATAGATATTGAAATTACATTATATACCAACTCTTATTATTTTACATTATTTTAATATAATTATTTTGTGCTAGAAGGTTTGTGATTGACAACCTTGAGGTTTTCATGTGTGGGCATAACATCATACAAAGCCATTTTAAGAATGCAATACCCACATCTTAAGGTAGACCATACAAATAAAAAATAATGTTTTTAATAAAATTTTTTTTTTTTTGAATTTTAAAGCTATTTAAAATGGAAATAACTTATGAGTGCAAGAATTAGCCTTAAAGTTTAAAACTAATTACCCCACAAAATAAATACATAAACCTTAAATAGTTCTAATGGTAGATGCCATAAACAATAATAATTATACAAGCATATACAAATGCAAAACAAATTGTTTATATAATAAGTAGGTAGGTAGGCAAGTAGTGGGTGGGTAGGTAAGTAGGGGGGTTAATAAAGAAGTTTTGCCAAGAGGTAAAAATTTAGTTCAGAAAGTATAGAGATTTTGTTGAAAGGTAGATTTTTAGCCATGATTTATAGAAGTTTTGTTGATATGTAAAGGTTTAGCTAAGTATAAAAGTTTTGCTAAAAGGTAGAGGTTTAACTAAGAAGAAACAAAGGTTTTGTTGAGAGACAATTTTAGCTAGGAAGAGATAGAAGTTTTGTTAAGATGTAGAGGTTTAACAAGAAAAAGATATAAGGTAAGTAGGTAAGGTTGGTAGGTAGGTAGGGGGATTGGTTGTTAGTTGGTATGGAACGCCAAAATGTAGGTTAGTAGGGTAGGTAGGTGGTAAGATAGTATGGGGGTGAAGGTTGGAAAAAAATGGCCAATCAAAAAAGGTCAAAGCTAATAGCTATGGTACAAAGTTGGTTAATGTAAGGTCAAGAACTAAATGAAAAAGTGCAACCCATCCTACAGATAGAATAACCAATTGGTGCATTAGTGGATGTTATTTCACTCTAGCCAATATCTTGTGGTTTATAACTATGAACCCTACTTTTCATCATTCATCCTCAAAACAAGCTTCAAAAGTTGAAAACAATATGTTAGGTTCCAACTTCCATTAAGTAGTAATTGTAAGATCCATGAAACACAGAAAAATTGAAGCTCCTATGATGAAAGCTATGAATGAAAATCAAACCATTGACAATGGCCACCAAACTAATTAAAGAAGAAGCACACACTTAAACATTTTGGAGTCTTAAAGGTTTCAAAGCAAGAACAAATGGGCTAGGACATGATTATCCTTTGTTCATTTGGACACAACAATTTATTCAAAGATGTGGCTTATGGAAAGTTGAAAGGTGATGCTATAAGTAAAAAAATACTTGCTTTTGCATGCACATGCCCCATTGAAAGGAGCTAGTTGGTACAAGCCCAAGGAGATTGTGACAATCCAGTGTAACCACATTGAAGGAGTCCCCATATTGGCCTAACATTATAGCTTTAAACCTTAATACTAGCCCCATACAAACATGAATTGGGCATATGTGTTTGTTCATATTGGATTGGTCTATTATTTAATATACATATTCATACCTTTAGGGTGAAAACACATTACGGTGGCCAAAAACTACTGTCACAAATATTGTTTTTCAAAACTATGCAAATTTCAACTTACCAAACGAATATTAAAAAGGTTTTCATAAATTTTATTCAAAATAAGGTAATTCAATAGCCAAACGATGAAAGATTCAAAGGAAATTACATTTTATTATTAATATTAAATGATATATTTGTGACAATTTAAATGTTGTCATAATATATTGCAAAATGCAAATAGATTTTTAAATGTTAAAGTAATTGCAAAACTTGATGAAATATTTACTCATATATTGAATATAAATTGATTGTACCATTTCAATTACAATTGAAAAGTTTGATTCATGTGATTTCACAAAAAAAATTGGATATTTTTTTCATTCAAATGAGCATAAGTGTGTTGAAAAAAAACATGTTGTTGAAAAGTTATTTCCATTTGAAAGATGATAAGGATTATGTTGGAGGCCTTGCTATCAAAATCCATTTTATATGTTATCAAAACACTATATGAAATCAAAGAAAAACTACCCTCAAAATATACCAAAATATACCCAAAAAAGAGTACAATGTTTTCTTGACTAAAATGGCCCCCTTGTAGTGTGCTTTCACTCTTTACTTCATACCCAGACTCAACTAATGTTGGCCGATTCTTTGAATTTTTTTTCATAACCATCAATTATTGAAAATTTTCCAATAAAAAAAAGGTTAATTTGAATGGTGCAAGGGCAAAGGTGTTGGTCCCTTCCATATGGTTTTAATAATTGATGGATAAGCATTAATGGATCACTTTGGAATTCTATTAAGCAAGTTACAACTAACATTTGGCAATGAAATATTCTTGTAAGGGGTTGGAATTAAAAAAAACTTGGGTGAATGTCTTTCAAGAATTTTCATTTTCACTTACAATGGCCTTCAATTAGAAGATGAAACATAGATGCCATTATGATTTAAATAATTTGTAGTTTCTAGAATGGAAAAAAAAATTGAACATGGTTCACATGGAACTAGAAAATTTTAATAGAAAATTGACTCTTTGTAAAGACTTGTATGTTGTAAATTTTAAGCCAATAATGATCCATTGTGGCAACTAATATGTTTTCTTAAGCATCTCAATAAACTACATGGATTCCACTTTTGACAGAATAAACTTTCTTAATTATTTAATCACTCATGAAAGGAACTTATAATTTGACATTTAAAACACAGTAAGCTAAGGAGTATGAATCTAAATGAGCTCTTTGATATAAATGTTAAACAATCCATGCACATCTAGGGTTAGCCTTGTGAGTAGGGATGGTTGATTTTATGTTACATATTTTTGTTCCATAGAAAACATCTTCATATTAGATTTTTTTATGAATCAATAATGGATTGGAAGATGGTTTAAAGGTATGAAACATCAAATTGTTTTTTAGCATTTCATGAGGCTACTTTTGTGTATGTTCTTAAATGTCATATCTACAAGTCATGTTTGGCACTAACAATTCTGAAGAGGGCTAGTTGAAAAAAAGAAGAAGACTAAGGATAGTTTTGTCAAAATTTTAAAAAATCGAATCCAAGACCATTCAAAACACTTGGATACCAATATAGCTTTAAAACTTAGAAGTGAATTTAGCACACTTACTGTGTCAAGATTCTGAAATATTCAAATTCAGGTTGCCAAACTTTGTTTCTTCAAAAAATTAATTATTTTGACAAATCTTGTTGAACTTAAGTTGTAGGTATAGTATATTGAATTAATTGGCTGAATTATCAAGCTTAATGTGGCTTGAATATATTTTTCCTTGGTCTATTAATAGCCTTCATGACCATTTTCCAAGTTGATTCCCTTTAGGGTTTCATACATAGAAAATTCTATCATCCACCCTCGAAACAAATTAATATGTTTATATTGACATTCCAAATTTCAAAATGAAGTTGTTTAAAACAAAAGATATTTTTTTAGCTTGGATATTTCTTTTAGTTTCCATCCATGTTTGTCTTTGCATTGGGTAGCATCATGAATATATTTGTCAAAACTTCCTTCATTTGTTTTCCATTTTCTTCGTGTTGTTCAATTTCTTAGTTCCCAATCTATTTGGATTATTTTCAAATAATCATACATGAACTTTTTGTTTTTGGGGTTATTCGTGTGATTTTAAAAAACATGAACAAGTTTGTGAAACTTTTGTTTTTGTTTGGTTTAATCTAGGAGAGATTTTCCTTTTTGAGATTAACCCATAAACATTTGGATGAACCAATTTGGTTTAGCTTGACCCCAATGTGTGATGTGCCTATCAAATCATCACAGACCATTCAACTTGGGGTTGAGCTACCACATGCACAAAGCAAAATTGCCCATTTCCAATCCTTCTCTTGTGAGAAGAATTTGATTTTTTTGAGACATGCAAATTTTTGCATGTGAAGGGCATCTTGTTGAAAAGCTCCAAGGTTGGAGTAGCTATTTGAAAAGCATAGAGAAACATTATAAAAGTTGATCACATAAAGAAAAAATATATATTAATCACGTTCCCTTGGAGATCTATTAGAATGAGTCCAAGGTCCCACAATGATAATGAAAGTAGTGTTAGCTTTTGGCAAGTATCCTTAACAACATTTGAATAAATACACAATGCATCCTAATTTGTAGTGTTTGAAAAATCAATGATGGTGCATGCTCCTCATGTCATCAATTTTGTCATAAACAATTTGTTTCAAATGCCCTCTGGGGACAAACATTTGGATCACTCCTTTTCTTTGCCATGTTTTTTCCTTTTAATTTTGTGATATTGAAATATTGTTCAATTTTTCGAAAAACTTAGTGAATTTATCCAAGTCTCAAATCCACAATTAAAAAAATAAATTGGGTTTTTATGGTTGACAATTTTTTCCAATTTATTGTCAAGATTTCCAAATTTGGAATAAAAAAAAACTCCAACTTTGCTTAATTTTCACATTTTGAGAGTTTCACAAAAATTTCCAACTTTCTATCATTTTTTTTGTAGAGTTGTGTGTGTATGTGTATCACAATCTTTTTCAATTTTGTGGTTTTAAGAGTTTGAGGAATTCTCCCAATTTTCTATCAACTTTGAAAATAAAAGGCCCATCCCCATTCTTCCCCACCTAGAATCAACAAAATAAAATAAAGTTGGTCCTCCCCACTCTATAACACCCCTTCCCATAAAAAGGACCAAGGGTCAAGACCAACATAGGTACTAATAATGTTTGTTTGCATTTGGGAACAAATGGAGCACCTTTTGATTTCTCAAATAGTCCCAAAGTATTTTCAGGGAACACATTGGATTCCTCATTCATTTAAACTCTTTTTTGGACTTTTTTTTGTGCATATGACTCATATGCATGCCTTCTATTTAGAACACCAAAGTTTTATAGAATATGAAGCATGCAGTCTTGGTATAAGTCTCCACATACTTGCAATTTTGAAGACCATTCAAAATTAAAAACTCCAAAGTTTCAATGGTGACAATTTCAAAGCTTTTCATCCAAATGTAATTTAAAAAAAACCAAAAGATCCATCTTCAAATCCTCTACAACTCCACCAAGTCGAAATTTCGAAATTCCGATGATTTACATGATTTCTAGACATGTTTGTGGAAGCTAGTCCTATTTTTGGATTGTGATAATTTTGGTCAAGTGTCAACTAAGGGTTAACTTGTTTAATACCATATCTATACCATGGAGATAATAAAAAGATTTGTTTTATGCAGGTTTCCAAGAATTTTGACATTGTATTTCATGTATAGAATGTCCATATATACTTAAGGCACTATTACAAAATGTGGGTGCAGTTCACTAGACTGGTGAATTCATTGTTTCCCCACTAGGTCCTGTTCGCTATAACCAATGAATTCACTTATAATTTAGTGAAATCACTTGGCATATAGGGACACCTTTTATAGTAGTGAGAAAACATACAACTCTAGTTATTTTGTTTGAAGTAAGTTTCCTAAAGTTAAAAAATGAAGATATAAGATGTTAGTTGTAGTGTTAACTAGAATCAAGTTTTTAGTTTAGGTAGTTGGCTTAGTGGGTTTCAATGAAAGGGAAGACCCATTGCAAGGCCTTGCCTTAGGGTGTCTTCATGTTAATGAGTTTTAGTTAAAACTTTTTTTAAAAAGATTTTTTAGAGGATTTTAAAGAGTCCAATTAAACTTTGGGGCATAGAATTGAAATTGTATGATGATTTTTTATTTTTTTATTGTATAATTATAACATATAATATTGATTCAATAAGTTCCAATAAAAAATTAATGTAAATTGTGAAAAATGGAGTTCCTTTTTTGGTTGTAACAAAAGTCCTTTTTTTCTTACAAAGGACTTTATAATTATTAATTTATGACATGTAACAATAGCAAATTTTATCAATTATTAATCATTGTATGTGTTAAATAATATAATATTTGATTTTGATATGTCTTGATAGTTGGTCAATAATCTAAAATTGTTTTGTGTAATAAAACTACATTTGTGATATCTTAAGTGATACTCATTAGCATGAAAACACCCCCTCCATAGGTCAAAATGTGGAAAAAGCTAACCTTGAGTCCAACTTGGGTTTTGTGGGGTTTGGTTATATTTGACAAAAGACTTGACTTAGTGAGTTTTAAATATTTTACATTGGGGCAAAGTTTTAAATGTATAGGTATAAGATATAAGCCATGTTATAGAGATTTGGGGCTAGATTTTAGGGACCTAGTTCCAAATTTGTACTATTACAATTTTTTTTCCTCATTTCAAATATTCTCAATGTGACTTTGTGAATTTTTTCATTTGTTGCTTTGTTTTCATGATTTCATTCTTCTTTTCACTCCATCTAAGTTTTACCATGAAAATGTAGCCGAAAAAAAATTAGGCTCATGAGCATTAATTTTAAGTTTCTACTATCACATACTTAGGTTGCACACAATTAAAGTCTCACACAACATCCACACCATGTACAAAACATTTGAAAAATACAAAAAAATGAAACTTACAAATTCTTAACGTAGGATCACCCACATGCCTACAACTTCACCTTTAGATGGGTTACATCGATTGGGTACTCATCACATGCATTTAAGGATTTTTAAATATGAGGAAAGGTTATAAAAAAAACAAGTACATTTGTTCTTGTTCTTATGAACATTTTCACAATAAAAAAGACACAAATTTATTATGGCATAAGGTTGTTACACAAAAACCTTATTCCAAGGCTTACCACAGAGTAACAACATGAAATTATGCAAAAGAAATGATCCCAAAGCTTTGCCCACAACCCTTTATATAGTTGAAAGGCAAGATGAATGATTAAAAAAAAAGGTTCAATTACATCTATTCAACATTCCCATTCATCAATTACAAGCCACTAATATTATGTCAAATATTATTATTTTCAAACTATTGTCTTTCCTATGAACATGTCATTCGATTATTTGAAATCTTTTTCCTTAGGATTTAATCAAGTTCATGCAATTCATTTTCAATTATATTTAACCCAAAATAATTAACTAAATTATTCATATGAGTCCAAGCCTATGTTTGTAGTCATAAAATTTGAAGGTAAGACCCATAAGTTGAATTATTTATTTTCATATTTACTCATCTTTCTACCCTTAGGCCATAGTAATATTATTTACAACTTTTATCCCCTAATAGCCCATTTGCTGTTACAAAGACTCCCTTTCTATGGGGTTTTTTCTCTTCCCATTTCCTTTTAATGATTTTCTTTTTTCATTTCCTACCCATTAAGAGTTTCACCATGAAGATTAAAGACCAACACATTTCTTGGAGCTTGGTAACTTGGAGGAAAATGAAATCAAAAGGATGTGTTATTTTTTTAAGAAATCAAAACCTTTGAGAAAATTTCCTTGCCAAAAATGCTAGTATCAACAATTAAAAAATTTAGACTTGACCTTGCTTTCAGATCACAACTAATGAACCTCGTAAAGCTTACACTTGTCAACCCAAGGAACCAACGATGTAAAAAATTTGATGTAGCTTCAAGATTGATGGGTCATCCATTTTTATAAAAAACACTAGACCCAAACTTGATAGTTCCTTTAAAAAAATCTCCGACCTGATCAACTCTAGTAAGCTCATCTTTTGAACAACATTATGTGTATTTAGTTGTGTATTTGTTCTATTCATATTTTCAAATGTGCAGGTGTCATTCAGCACAACTTTAGCCAGTAATAAAATTGCCAACCAGACCATGCATGGTCATCCCAATGTACATCATCATTATTATATCAAATATTAAATTCCAAATTTTGTGGAGCATTTTCCATTCAGGGGGATTAACAAGTCCCATTGTAGTATTCAACCATATTATGCCAATATTATCACCATCTTTCCACTTTAGTTATTTCACAACATTCCAATTGTGGTTCTTCAGTGTAGGGTAAAGCCCCAGGCTGGGGGCACTCCAAAGGTAGAGACCTAGGATGAGGGGTTACCAGACTCTGCCCTATATTTAGGGGCCTTCCCCCACCAATGGGTTTTATGGATAGTAAAGCACAAGGTGAACATTACCTAGAGATATGTAGATGATGAGGCCCAAGAAGGGGAGGGTTCTTTCGGTTACTCCTTAATAAGTGGGCGGTTTATTTATAAATATGAGGTGCCCTCCAAATACACTAGGAAATTTCTCTGCTTGCTTTACAAATTTCAAATTCATGTGAACCTTGTGCTTTATGATGGGTAAAGCTTATGGGAGGCGGGGGACATTCACATTCACAAAGTGCAAGGATGGACTCAACCAGATTTTTGGCCCAATTGATGAATCAAGGCTCATGGTAATTGTTTGGGTAATTGGCTTAAAGTTACAAGTTACAACAGAGCAATTGCTGTTGTAATGTGCAGCCATGAATTGAATCCACAATCACTTCTGTGCACAATCAATTCTGTGCAATACATACAAATTCTTAACTTTGACTCAGATCAAAGTCCAAGGAATATCTAACACCAGGAAAATAGATCTGCTGATGTATTAGAATTTAGACACCAGCATCAGAATGTTCTAACATGGTACGAGCAAAGATCAGTATCAAAAGATCAGTACAACATTGATATGTAATGTACTTTGCATATATATATATATATATATACATTGATAGAGAGAGAAGATCTTGTATCATGTAACCTTTTTCTATTGTATCTTGAATGCAAAATCCTTGAACCCAAAATCCCAGAACCCTACAACATTAAAAACCTCAACTATGAACCCTAAAATCCAAACCCCACAACTTAAACCCTAAAACCTAAAATCCCCAATGCTAAACCATACAACTTGAACCCTAAATCCTGATCCCTAAACCCAGAATCCCCTAAACCCTATACTAGGTGACTCATAGTTCACCTAAAGTGTGTGAACTAGTCCCCCTTCTTTTTGTTTTCTCCCCAAGTTAGGGTGATTTGGTGGATAGCTTCAAACTGGGCATGGAATAGAAAACTGAGGTCCAAAGGGTTGGGGGAATTAGACTAGGGAGGACTTCAGATCAATGCTTTTGAAAGAGAGAATTTGTGCACAGTGGCGAGACCCAGAAATCCAGCACAACATAATACAAAGGCTTTTTGGGAAAAAAAAGTGCCAAAAACGCCAGATTTTAAGGAAATAATTCTTACATCTTCGTATTTAGACAAATGGGTTTTAGGAGGTCGCCAAAACACAGCAGGAATTTTTAAAAAAAAAAACTTTCCTCTCTGCCCTGTAGCCAAATTTGGCTAATTCCTCTTGTGGATAATTGCTAGTTTGATGAAACCCTGCTTCAGATAGATAGATAGATGGGGCAATCGGCAATTGCAATGGTGAATCACAAAACCCTAAGCCACTGGTGATCATACAAATGATGTGAAATTTTTGCAGCATTCTAATCTATGCTTCTGCAGCTGCCTTCTAATTAAATGGTAGTTGCAGGTTGTGTGTAATGAATGAGGTTCAGAATTTTGGGGTGGGGGGGGAGACTGCATGTGCTACTTATATGCATTATTATTACAGCAGCTAGGTAGTAGGAGGGGAGTGGAAGCTCATTTGAATGCTGTTGGGTGATGGAATCACAGCTATCGATGCACGCTCGCTGATTCCCTGCAAATCCCTGGATTTGTCTGGTGTGTGTTTTTGGGGGGTTGTGAGAGAATTATTAAGTGAGTGGCAGGCACATACATAGATCATCAGCTTGTGACGTATTTCCCCTGTCCAAAGGTACACCATTTAATACACAACCATCAACACACTCTCTCTCAGTTGATGAGCTTCATTCACAACTCTGCAGTCATACTTAGTTACAAGTTACAACGCAGGCAGGCTTTCCAATGGATTGATGTCAGGTTTTTTTTTTTTTTTTTTTCCCCCAATTTTGTGAGGTAGGTGGACT
>Ga0209611_10002619_pt1 | contig 31648 bp, 29 predicted proteins | sample S1TSphgellanicum_3_FD_187693 | JGI IMG/M metagenome (GOLD analysis project Ga0209611, IMG submission 187693) | Host-associated microbial communities from peat moss isolated from Minnesota, USA - S1T2_Fc - Sphagnum magellanicum MG (SPAdes) (version 2) | ecosystem: Host-associated > Plants > Peat... | reverse complement strand
CCCCCCAAAGTGCTGCGAGCCAGGGAGCGTGCCTTGACTCCTTATTTTTCCATTGTTTTCATTCTAGACTTACATTTGAGTCTATCAAGGAGCTTGGGAGTGCGTCATAGGGTCCCCACTATGTGGAATTTTCATTCATTTTTGCTTACAAGTTCTTTTCAGAGAGTGGTGCCATCTTGCTTTTCCGCTTAAATCATCTTTGATTTCTCAAGTAGATTAGAGAATTATTGGACAACTGCTCCATGTCAATTTGAATGAAGTGGGCAATGCTGAATAATCTTCCATTGATTAGTATTTAGGATCTTGGGCTAAAGGTAGTTTTCTTCCCATATCTTTTAATCTTACTCTATTATTGCAAGTTGTTTATCTCAATCCTCAACACCCTTTTATCTTCTTGCAAATTCTATTCAATTAGGCCACACTTTTGGTGAGGACCCCCCTAGACTTTTGAGTTCCAAACCCTTACTGCTGTCATATTGGAGTAGGGGATCAGGGTTGCAAAGGAAGACGTTCTCTGCAATTGGACTAATGGCAACACTATGACATTTGCAAGATCTAGGAAACCGTTATGTGTGGCCAAGGACATGCATCCTCTCACATTTGAGGTGTTGATTGAAGCTTGCTCAAAGCCAGGATCATTTATTGTTGATTTCGTAACATCAACTAATATGTAATGTTTTAAACCTTCCCTTGTTACATTAGATATTCAAACTAAAATGTCTTTTAACATTTTTTTTTTAATAGCTAATATTGTGTTGGCATGTTGGAATCTTGGCCAACACTTATTGGCACTTGATGGAAATCAGGAGGTTTTTTATGAGGTTTTTCATCTTCTTTTTCAAGACGAAGGATCCCGGGATAAAGAATCACAAAAATGCTCCCCAAATCTTGAATCCCCTATCCATAAACAGTCAAAGATTGATTTGGATTGTGAGTAAGTTTGAACTTTACATCTAATTTGCTTTCTATTTTTTACGCACACCCAAGCTCCTTAATGGATTCAAATGTGAATCCAAACTGAAAATAACCAAAAAGCAAGGAGTTGAGGCACACTCTTTGGTTCGCAACATTTTGAGGGGTAGAGGGGCGTGTTGGAGCTCGAGGATGGGACTAGGAAGAGTGACAAGCATCAACTCCTCACACGAAACCTGCACAAAACCAACACAAGGTGGTTAGTGCATAATTGGAACACTTTTGGTGCTAGGACGAACCACAGGCAAACTTGAACTCACAAGATTCACCATGGCCTGGACTTGGGGGAAGCCACCACCTTCCCCCTTATAGTATATTATGTGCCTCTCCACAAGGCCCACATCCAAATGGCTTTTTGTCCTGGGACTCCCAAGTGGGAATCTCGAAATTGCTAAAGTTGGGATTCCCGTGACACTTCATAATTTTGTGTGTAGACCTCCGATTGAGATGAGGTCACAACAAAGTTGTAGCCCTCATCGAAAGCTTTCCAACAGTATGTCGCACGCCACTTGCACGCAAGGAAATTGGGGTGATTCCTGACTTTTAGTTGTCGGGAGTCAAATTGCCAATTTGACTCTCGACCTTTCTTTTGGCCATAACTTGTGTTTCAGATGTCCAAATGGGTCATGTGAGCCCATTTTAGACATCTACGTTTCAATAAATTTCCAATGGTATGAAGACTTCTTCAAGCCATTGGGTTTTGACCCTTGCAATCACTCTCTGCACATTTGGGAGTCCACCGAGACTCCAACTCCCAACATGGGAGTTCACTTGGGAGTGTGAGGGTTCTTTCCTTCACACTCTTTTGCACTCCTAGGGGCATAAGAATGCGACTCGCGGGCTTAATCTTGGCCCACACCCTTGCAAGCCCTTTTCCTTGGTTGTGAGCCCAAGGCTAGGGTTACGACAATTTTTCTACATTTAATTCAGATGGACTAATGATTTTTCTTCCCATGTGTTATAGAGGTTTGTTTCGATCCTCGAGGCGTGTCCCTTTTTTCACCCGTGATGATTCCTTTCCTAGCCCACCTTCAAACCCTTATCTTCCTTCATATGTTCAAACATGTGCTTGGATACTAGCAACTTGCCATTCTCCTTCTCCTTCAATTTTGCCCCAATCTTATGACTAGCCTATTATGGGCTATATATAGATTTTAAAGTAGTTGATAAATAGACCAATGTGGTTTGTACTTTACCTCTGTTTCAGTACAAGATTTGGATTTGGATTTGGATTTGATTATTTTCAACCTTTTTTTATTGTCAATTATGTATTCAGTGGATACATCACCCTTGAAAAATATTCATTCAACATATGTGTTTTCCACCTAATTTGAATAGATTTTTTTCCCTCCCTTCTACTTCCTGCAAATTTACTATCTCCAAATGAATTATTATTTGCCATAGATAATAGGTGACTATTGTTGCATCATCCATTGCATTATTATTATTACTTAGTCATGGATTAACTTCTATTTTGTTCACATTTGATTTCACTTTTTTAGCCAATTATTCAACCACAATGCTCCATGCCCTGGGTCCCCACAACTTTGCATTCGTAAACAATATTTCTCACATTTAAGGAATCAAACTCAAGAGGCCATCCTCAATTGGAGATATTTGTGTTATAAAATATATTAACTCTTTTTAACCCTAAACCAAATTAACTCAAGTGTTAAGTCTAATCCTAACTTTTCATTCAAGCTTGGAGACAATAGGTTTTCTTTGACTTTACTTTTATATTTATTTTCAAGCCTTCATTCTTTTTCTCAATAAACAATTTCCATACATTTACAAATTAACCATTTTGATGTGAATTCATAAAAAAAATTTCACATGAAGGGAATCAAACTCAAGATATTTGTGCTATTAACCGAATTAACTCTTGCTAAAGTTTGCAGGCTTTGAAGTAACATGTTGCCTTTGACCCTAACTTTAATGGTTACTTTCAAACTTACATTCATTTCTTTAAAAAAAAAATCCATACATTTACAAAGAAACCATTTTGATGTTTGTAACCCTTGCTTTCAATGTTCAATATATGTTAAATATTCACAAAACCTCACCCTGTAAGTTCTAAAATTGATTCCTTCTAATCAATTAAGTCCATTGGAGTTCTTCATAACTAATCCAAGCATCTTGGTTATACTTCTTCTAAATATCAATTTTATCGTCCTTTTCTGCATTGAACAAACTAAGCAGAACCATATTCTCTGGGTGTGTTGTTCACATCATTAGAACTCATTTGTGACCTTGGTGTTGTCAGTTCTATGGCTTTGTGTTCCTCCTCTAAATCTTTCATGGTATCTTCTGGGTATGTTGTCTTTGGCACCTTGCTTTCTTTTTTGTCATCCGACCTTGGAATGTCCTTTGCGTTCACCTTGTTGGTAATTGTGTTGGCCACCACTAGCTAGTCCATTTCCCTATTGTAAGAAAGTGCAAGTGTTTGGTATGAATCATCTTTTGCATCTGTATTGTTTTTTGGCCATCTTTTTTCTAGGGGTGAGTCGTTTACTTTTTTGGACGCTTGGAATCCCAATAGGTAATTGTACTAGCAGTGAATTCGTGTTTTGAAATTTTTGTTTGTTGGGTCTATTGGCCATGGATTATTTCTAGGTGTTTGTGGCAAGCTATTTAGAAACTCTAGGATGAACATTTTGATCATTGTCCCATATATCTTGTAATCTTGTAAGTGATTAATAGATGCCCAATATCCAACCTCTGCTTGGAACTTTGCCTTTGCATTCTTGACTTTTTTTTCTCTACAGACGGGTACAAATCCAAATCTGGTGGTGTTCTGGATGAAAGCACACTACAGGCGGGCCAAAAATGTTGTCACATTGTATTGTTTTCCAGGGGTGTCCATATTTGAACTTCAACCATGGTAGGTTTGGAACATATTTTTCCAAACTTTTTACATAATATGGTAGACCATAACACAAAGAATTCAATTGAAAACAAAATTCATTTTCCCAACTTCTATTGTGTGATTCCAAAGTATATTTGTGGCAAAAAAAATGTATGTCATTGTGTACAAAAAAATGCAAATATATTCAAAAAATGATTGAAATGATTTTCAGTCTTTATGAAATTTATAGTATCTACTACACATTGTGATTCCATATGATTAGAATAAGTTTGTGAGCCATGTGAAGAGTTTGATCATTATCATATCACAAATGGGTGTTTTGGGGGTGATGACCATAAGTATGCGATAAATTAACATTTTGACAAATTATCAGTTTCAAATGGAAGATAACTAGATATGTGATGTGGGTCATTTTTAAAAATTTCATAAATCAAACATTTTTTGGTTGACTAATTCAAACCCAAACCTAGTGCAATCTAAAAATAAAAACATGTTTTTGTTATAATACATATACCATAAATATACCCATTATTCCTTAAATTTAATCTCTTAAATTTTATTTCTTTTAAAACAATAATATTAGATATCATTAACTTGTGAAAAATCAAAATATTAAGCCCAAACACCAAAAGTGAAACCCAAAATTAAATGCAACACGTTTTGCATAAATATACATAACATACATGTCATGAAAGTGCCCAAAATGGCCCCCTCGTAATGTGTTTTCACCCTTTTGCAAGAATGTAGTAGATATGGATATCATGACATAATGCAATTGAATAAGTTTTGTCTTAAATTTCTTTGGTGGAACCCTTCTACCTCAAAATAAACTAAATTGAATGCACAACATAGTACACATTTGGTAAGATGTTTACTTAGTGACATATTTGTAGTTGTTTAATGTAATATTGTATTTAAATCTAGCATCACAACCATGATTTTGATTGGACCATCTAGTGGGTATTAATGAGTTTGGAGCAATTGCATATGCTAGAACGGCCCCAAATGGCAAAATAACTATATGTGTTTCAACAACCACATCATTTATTTGTTTATCATTTATTGTTTTGATTTGATATTTTCAATGACTGTTTATATCAACCATCATTATAGATTTGTTCAATAAAGAACCACATTGCTCAAATTTAGCCATAATTTTATTTTGTTTCATTATTATGGAATATTTGTTTTAAAGATCACATACTTTGAACAAATATTCATGTTCATAGGTCCATTGAACTACAATTCAATGTAAAAAATGGGATTTTGATTTTTCATTCAATTTTCAATTTGTCATTTGTTTTTGGTATCTTACATGTCTCATGGTTTTGGGGCCGTGTCATGGATGGCAATGCCATGGGGTTCATTCATTTGAATGTTCATCCATCACTTGTGGTGAACTTGTACCTAATTCATAGTTTAGTTTCAATTCCTTTTCAATTAACTTTTAATTAAATTGTAGTTCACTTCTAGTTCATTTTTAGTTAATTTTTAGTTAATTTTTAGTTAAGTCTGAGTTAAGTCCTAGTTAAATTCTAGTTAAGTCCTAGTTAAGTCCTAATTACGTCTTAATTAAATTTTAGTTAAGTCCGAATTAACTCCCAAATAATTCTTAGTTAATTCTTAATTAACTCTTAGTTAAGTTTTAGTTAAGTCTTAGTTAAGTCCTAATTAGCCTTAGTTATTCCCAGCTAACTCCTAGTTAAGTCCCAGTTAGTTCCCAACTGATTTCTAGTTAAGTCCCAATTAACTTTCAGTTAAATTTAGTTAATTCATAGTTAACTTTCAGTTAGAAAGGTTTTCAAGAAGCTTTTTTACCTGATGCACACATAAAAGCTTCCTTGAGCTAGGTCCCCAAAGGGGTATAAATAGGAGTAAGACCCCTCATTTCCTTCAGTTTGTTCAACATTAGTCTTAGGCATGATCTTACACCATAGCCTTGTCATGTTGTTTCATGTTCATGTTTGCATACATTAACATAATAAAAATTTGTTTTCATGTTTGTTTTGCACATCTTGTGTTCTTTTTATGTTCTTGTTTTTTAATCACAAAATCTTGTTTCATTCTTCGTTTGGAAGTTAGACTTAAACCTTTCCTTTAACCTTTGTCCTTGTGGTTTTTCATGTCCTTGGTAGGCTGGCCTTATCATCCAATGATTAACTAGTTGATTTAACATTTTGTTCTTCAATTCTTGTGGCACCCAAGCTTGCCTGCCTAGAATTGCATAAAGTTGTCATCATGGTTTCATGAATTCATGGATAACAAGCTCCCAAGTGTTACCAAGTCCTTTGTCGACAAATTGTTGAGTAAGTTGGTAAAAAATGCTCTGGAATTGGCTTCTTAAACTCACACATTTTCTGAAGAAGTCCATTGCATGTGTAAACATAGCAAAATTATAGTCCTCCATATCCTCTTTGGAAATGTTTACAGTTTGTTTGAATATGGAAATACTTTCTTTGTCTACTTTTGCATTTGCCGATCGCCATGTCACCCATTCATCTATTTTGTCAATTATCCTTTTCCATTATGTTCCCTATGTTTTGATTTCAAGCAAATGCTAGAAGGGGTCTAGTCTAGTATCATCTCTTGGATATTCCAATGATTTTTTTGTCATTTCATAGAATCTATCTAGTATGCTTGATATTAATGTGTATTCAATCATAGTTTCCAAGGTGTTGGGTGCGATAGTTGGTAACAATTTTCTTTTTGCCATTGTAGTAGAGAGGTTTTACAATTGCAAGCAAGTGGTTGAGAAAAAAAGTTGTAAGTAGGAAGTACGCGTGCAAAGAATGTGAATTGAAGTATATAACATGCAAATTGGTAGTGGAGGGGGAAAGAATGCAATTTTATTGTGCAAGTAGCCTAGTGGTGGAAAGAGTGAATGAAAATCATAAAATAATTTAAAATGGTAATGTGTCATGGGCTACCTCATATTGTCTTTATTTCAAATGGGCACGTACCTCTTTGTGGTGAACATGTATTGTTTGAATTGGCACATACCTCTTGGTAAGTCAACATGTTTATGTGCCACTGAATTTGATTTAATTTCAAATTTTATATGGTTTTACATATATGTTTTGACACGAATGCAATTTAGAAATAATTCTAAAATTTTCATGCTCTTTAGGATAGTGACAAATGTGTTTTGTTTTGGCATCCAAAGTTGATACTTCACATATTATATTTTTGGGCAAGTTTGAGCATTCTAGATTTGGAGCCTAAACCTTAAATCCCTTGTATTTGCATGAAATCACCCCCATTTTAATGGAGGTGAGTATTTTTTGTTTTTGGCTTAACTTACACCCTAAACCATCTAATGGTGGGAGCAAAATTCCCAAAGACATTTTTTCTAGACCAAATGTTCAGTCATTAAGTACATATTGAATGTTAATGGGGTTATACATCAAACCCTAACCAACCCTTGGTTGTTCTATTGCTCTGTTTGGTTACTGGCTGTTGTTCAATGATGAGCATATCTATCATACCAATGTTGATACCAATGCATGCCTACATACCAGACCAACATAGATCTCTACCTATCTTGTAGCCATCGAGTTCCTTAACAACTTCACTACCTAGATAATAATCACTTAAATTTCCTACTTACTTTATTTATGGTATGTACCCATTTACATAGGTAGTTAATTAGGTTATGTGAGGTGGAAATAAGAGGTTCACATGATACTAGGTTACCAACTTGGTAACTTAACTATGGTTCATGCACACTAAGTCGTAATGGGTCTCCAATTGCAGGGGCATTGGCGGCACCTGGATGATGTCCTGTGCCGGCCTGCTCTGTCAGATAAGTCCATTAAGTGCATGCATCTCATGTGATGGCTATGGTGGTTGTGCATGGCTATTGGGTGTTATTTACGTGGAGCTCAGGCTCCTGCCATTTTCCCAAGGTACCTTGAATGCTAAAGGGCCTCAAGACCTACCCTTCTCCTGTACAAAAGAAAAAAAAAAAAACAATCATCTTAATTTTCTGGGTGTGCAGATGAGGATTCCAAACATTACTAGATAATTAAGTATTATCTATGTTGAACACTGAACAAAAGTGAGAACAAATGGATATCTAGTTCAGGAAAATGTTTCATGTTCAACATTATAATTAACGGGAAAACAAATGGCTGATTGTATACTGATTCTGCCCCTTAATTTATGGCAAGTTCAAATCAGCAACAGAATAGAAAATGTCCTATGAAGTTCCCAAAAATGAGCTCATGGTTTGTAACAACAACACACACCTGGTGAACATTCCTCAAAATGGTGGGGAAATGAAGGAAAACTACATTGTTCCTTAGTCTCTCTCCCTCACAGGCAGAGCCAATAAACACTGGATTCTCCAAGCTATTTTTTGCATTGTTTCATAAGATTTGTAATGACGAATCTTTGTCTCTATTCTGGAAAACAAGACCAAAGCCAACCAATTTTTGTACTATTAAAAAATGTTGTGTCTACTAAATTAAGAGATCCCTCTCTCAGATATCTCTCGCCATGTAAGAAGTTATTTTTTCAATTTTTGCAGGACCTCCGCAGTTCCACATAAATAACACTTTTCAGTTTTCTTTGAAAACAAATTTCCATTCAAAAATAGAAGAAGAAACAATCCATCAACAAAAAGGCTCACAAGTTACAACCTCTATTCTTTCTTTCTTATTTTCTTTGAAAATCCAGACCTAATAAATAGGTATGCAGCCATTTTTGACATTATATTTTGAACACTTTGTCTACTGACAATAGGGTAGACTGGCTGTGGTCGAACGCTTAAGCACTCAGGGCAGGCCGGATCAAAGGGAAGGGCTCCATTGCTTCTGGTGTCCAAACAAAACTTGAACCCCTCCTCTTGACACATCTGACACACTAACAATTGTCGAAAACGGATTAAAAGTCAGAAAGTTATGACCCCCAAAATAAAAGATGTCAAGAACTCAAAAAAAAAACCACTGAACACTACAAAGGCTGGTTCGAAACACCCAAAAGATTCAGTTACTAGTAGACTTCCAAGATGATTTGTAAAACTTCAGGTGGTGCTCCTATAGCACTTTAAATTGTTTAAAATGAATTTTTTAAAAAAAGTTATGTGATTTGAAAACAAGAGAGGTCAAAACAAAGAAAAATGAAAAAATACGCATTTTGCAATTTGAAAAAAGCTTATTTTCTTTACTGCTCTCATTTGGCTGGTCCCTTGGCTTTCCATTTCAAAGATGACTTGTAAAGCTTGAGAAGGCACTCCTATAACATTTTGAATCACTGGAAATGGAGAAGAATTGAGAAAGATTTGCCAAAGTGTTCCATCATAGGCATGGGACTGATGATGGGCTGGGAGCTACATGTTTTCTCAAAGAAAATGTGGGCATGTTCTTTTGGACACTCTGCTCATGTGAGCAACAAAAACCCAAGGTTGGTTAAGAGTATAGGTCCACCCACACTCCCTGTTTGGGGGTCTACCAGTGCTTATCTGATCATCCAACATAGACTGTAAGTTGTTTAATCCTAGCACCACCCATAAATATGAAATATTGAGTAGGTGGTATAAGGTGAGAGACTAATTAAATGCCATCACCTCGGCCAATCAAAATTGGTCATTTAAAAACTGGGTCTTGTGGAGAGCACTGTATCCTATGGAAATTAGCATGTCTAATCCTATATTCATAGTATTTGAATGTTTCATGTTATTATTCGTCCAAGGTACAATGTATAAGCCATTTTACTGCTGCCAGTGATGGACCTGCGCTAACATAACATTGCAAATGAAGACCATGGAGTGGTTGTTTGGCTGATGCCTAACAATTAGTACTTCATTATTCCTTGAAAAGTTTAGGCACCTCCTACAACTTTGTCATTGCAATTAGAGTACAAGTTGTGCCAATAAAGAGCACTTATGGGATTTATCTCACATCTCCCCCACAAACTCCAAGCATCCAAAACCTAACTCTCGCATTTTGAAGAAGCGATGTGTGGATATTGGAATATTCATTGCTCATGTTCTCTACTATGAGCATCAACAAAAACAAACCTTTACCCCCATTTTGTCGTGCAATTACATTGGATTGGACAGGCATCGTAGGCTTTGTTTAGCAACTGGTGGGTCTCCTGCTGCACTTGGAGACGAGGAGAGGAATATTTGCACGAATCTTGTCGCAGCAAAACGACAGGCTTGATTCCTTGCGACGGATGATTCAGTGAGCAACTGCAATCGTTTGTCGATCGATCGACACGTTCGCGGACACGACATTTGTACTTTTTCCCCCTTTTTCTTGGGGCCAAGATTAGTGTCTAGAACTGGCACATTCAAGCCGTCGAAACTCACAACTCCAGCTGCAGCAGCTGCAACAATTGATTTTTTACTGTGTGTCTTCTTCCCAGCTCACGCTGCATTGAGGGGCACTGCTGCTGCAATGACGTTCTTTCTGGGGTCATGTCAACTCGTGTTTTTCTCGTGGAGAAATTATTCAGCATCTTACCAGTTGGCGCCCAGCGGTACAGCAGCTCGTGGCGTTATTAGTCCCTCAAGAATACTGATGCTGCCGGGCGGGGTCCACCTGCGGGCACAGAAGCATCAGCTGACGATTTTGTACCGGATTCGGTGTCAGATCCATATTGCAGATCTGATGAGATGCCATGGTACTCGAGAACGTAAGTACGAAAGGCGCGCGATGCAGCAGCATTTGGATCTAGAGCTGTTCTGCAAGTTCACCCAAAACTGGAGTACTAATTCTGGCCATGAGCTGCTAATTAGAATGCGATCTACATGATAAACCAATAGAGGCTGCACGCCGAAGTCAGTCCCCCTATCAGATCGTGTAACGCGTCAGACATTGATGAGCTTCAGTGCAAAAGGAAGCATGACAGATTTTGAGCACGATCAGACCTTGGAATCTTCACTTGCACATCTGTAAGAATACGCACGGGATTTGCAAATTTTGATGAAGTTGAAATTCCAGCGACCTCCAGGTCTGATATTCATCTGATCGAATTGACCTCGAATTCGAGATTTCCTCGAGAAGACATATTGAGTCCGGATTTGAATTTGTATCTTGTTTTCGGAGCTTGCATGAGAACTTGTAGTAAGTACCAGTCTGAGTGCGGACAGAACAGCTGCAACGCCGGAAGCTGGCGATAGGGGGCTTACAGGGTCGCTGATCAGGTAGAAGCAACAATATGGTGAATCTGGTGGAGTCTCTGTTCACGCTAGTGCCGGTGTGTGTTTTCTTCGCCGTCGGCATCGGCTGCATTTGCAGCATCAAGTGGAACCGCTATCGTCAGGCAATTAAAGCCGGTGCAGTAACGGATGTAGGTCCGGGAGGAAGTCAATATCCACCTCTGAGCCAGAATATGCATGATCCAGTGACTGGGTCGAGGCCTAGTATCGATCCATTTCTTTCGCATGATTCAAACTGCAGCAACGTCGGGCTCGACAACTAGAGCACCATCGACACTACTGACCGGTGGACTTAATGGTGACCATTGTATAGTGTGGGCCACATGAACACACCTAGATTGAATCTAGTGACGATGCCGCGCAGCGGTTCCCAGCTTGAATGATCATAAAAACATTCCCTCATTTATATTTTCCTTTGTGTTCCTAATTATGCATACGCTGACCTCTTACTGCATGCTTCACTCATTCTTTCGATTCACTGCAACTTAGTGATCTAGCACTGAGCTCTACAACACTGCAGCTGCAGTTAATGCAAGTGGTTTTCCAGCGTTTGTTGTCATTGACATGAAAATGTTTGCCCGAATCAAGTTTGTCGTTTGCTTTCATGGTGGGTGATAAATATGCTCTGAGTTTGGAGGCAGATATTCTGCTTCAACGTGAACATTGATTGCCAAATCCAGTGTATATAAATTGTCTTCTTTGGAGTGTTTTCCCCATTTGAATATTGAACTTAATCTCTTAAGTAGCTTGAAGGATTGCAGTGAAAATTTGCATTGAGATTTGGGTGCAGGATCATCGAGCTGTTTGCCTCAAATCAGCTTGAACCCCTCCTTCAAAGATTGGGATTCCTGAGCTTTCTATGTGGCTGCCTGAAAGCTCCCAAGTTATTCATTTCCAACTGAGCTTGCTAAATAGCACTTGTTAACAAATCAGTCACCAATTTTGGCTTCAGACTGCAAAACTAGGTACATGACAAGCAGCAATGCAGGTCCACTTCTCTTCTGAAATTAAGAAGAGAAGGTTGAGTGGGGAAATATCACTAGAGGAAATTGGATGGAGAGTGTTATGGATCCTATGGAGAATACAGGATCTTCAGAAAATATGAGAATTGATCAATGAGGGAAGCTCAAGTTCAATCTCTTTCATTTCCAAGTTTTGAAAGGGTTTAAATGTGGTGTTTAACTGATGTGCTGATCTTGGGTTTTCCAAGGGTAGGTTATTATTTTGTTAATTACCATATTCGGGTGAAAGCGCATTGCACTGCATTTTTGTGCAAGTCATAACAATAGGATGTTTTTTGCAGTCAAGTCTTGTTGTATATGAGTCAAATGCATTTGAGAAATTTAACAAAAATTAAATTAAAAAATAAAAATTGTATTAGCCCATATAACTTTGAAAAAATTATATTATAAATTTCAGTATTCAATTTAAGATGCACTTTGTAACTTATATGATACAATTCAAAAAAAAATTAATATGAACTTTTTTGTTTTGAATGAAGTTAAAAAACATGCTTATAACTTTGGACAAACACACTTTGAAATATTATGACAGTTAAAATGAAAAAATCAAATAAGAGGGGTTCTTTCTCTTTTTTTAAATTTAAAATAAAAATTTGATAATCATCAAAATTTTGTAAAGTTCATTTAGATATCTAAATTAATTTTTTTAAAATCAATATTTAATATATGTGTTGTATATATATATATATATATATGAGGTATTGGGTCTTACAAAAATGAGAGTACACATCAAATGGACCATATTTTAAAGTTTGAATTCAATATTCCTAAATTTCTTGGTTGAGATTTAGAGTCCGACCTATAAATGGGATTAATGGTGGTTGAAAATGACCTTGGAATAGAGCAATTGGGCCAAATGGTTCAAGTGGTCAAGAGTGTCAATGTTTGACATCAAATTTTCATATCTAAATGTTGGGGCCCTGAAATTAAATGACATATAATTGGCAAAAGCTTGTCACTTTCTCCTTTCAACATAAAATGTGTAAATGATTGTGGTGAACAATGTGGAGCCCTAGTTTAATAAATGTGTTTTAAGAAGTTTAAACTTGGATATAGAAAAAAATTTACTTCAACATCACTTGCATGCTTTTTAAATTTGAAACTTAATTTTATTAATCTCAAAATATTGGATATGGACTCTCAAAATACATTTTTCATTTTTCATTTTAATTCACCTTAATATGTTTTTGTTGACTCCGTCCAAATTATTTTTTAAGTTGTATTTAAAAAATAATGAGTTGAAGGTGCACCCTAAGTAAAGACTTAAGGAATGTTTATTTTGAAATTTTTTGGAAATATGCTAAGAATATTTTATTTATAAGTTGCAAAAATTAAAATTAAAATATTTTTTATTCAAAAATATTTTGCATTATACTATCACATAAAAATATTTTTTTAAATTATGTCATTTTAAGAAATTGAATTTATTTTATTATTTAATCATGTTTTAAAAAATTATAATATTAATACAATTTTTAAAACTAAAACATGAAAAATCAAGCACTAATTACACTTGACATGCTTCATTTCTTTGTGAAAGAATTATGTACAGATATTGACACTCTAATGTCTGTTATGTTAGTTCATCTATATATTTTCCTCAAGTTTCTTGCAACGTGTGAATGGAAAGGACCACCATTTATGAAGGGCGGAGAGCAATTGCTAAAACTTTGAAAATAATGCATCACTGATAATTCACACATTATTAATTGCTATCATCAGAGTGCACAAAATGCAACAAAAGTATTTAGTGATTAGTTAGCCTGTGTCCAAAAGATTCAGGCAACCCATCAAGCCCAATGAAATCTCTGAGTGAAAGAGCATGCCATATTTTTGGAAGGCAAATTCTAAACTCATTTTTGTAAACAAATGATGAATCATGAATTTGAATTTCTCACCAGAAAGCCACTGCACAGCTCTCACATGGGTGTTCTTAAACAGACTACACAAGCTGCTGAGTTGTGCTTTGCATGTCCAAAATTCCTGCAAAATTGAAATTTTGTATTTGCCATTGCAAGTGGGTTAGAAAGCTAAAAATATATTGATATCAATTGAAGTTTCAGTCTTCAAAATCCTAGTAAGTACCTTGCTGTGTCAGCTGAATTTCAGGAACTAGCCTTGAAATCCTATCTGCTCCTCATTTGGCTACATTGGGAACAGCAACCAAGTTGAAGTATAAGCATATATGGCCTAAATCCAGGACCTCTCTTGTTCAGTTAGAAATTTGCTCATGTTCCACCCTAATGCATAATACATGCTCTTATGGTGCTGCAGTTTCAGGTTAACCTTGACACGTGAAAAATGACTCATTGCACTGGCAGAAACCTGCTTCTTTCTAAGATTCAACTGCTGGAAGCTAGACAAACCTATGCCAGTTGATCAAGACCATTGCCACCAGAAGTACTTCCAGAGCTTTGCAATTGCCGACGAACTAGGGCTGCATACAGGCCATTACTCTTGAGCAGATCTGCATGGGTACCCTGCTCAGCTACTCTGCCATCAGCTATGACAGCTACAGTATCAGCACTCTGAACAGTTGACAATCGATGTGCTATCACCAACACAGTCCGGCCCTTCATTAAACGGTCCATTGCATCCTGCAGATAAAGAGAAACAAGCCTTCAGACATACTGGTCTACCCAGTTTACCATACAACCAAGGCCCCAAATTTGACAACTGCCCAACCAATTGACCAACTGGTCTAATTGCAGGATTGCTCAATGCTCAATGTCACACATTATGACATGTCAAAGTTCACTAAAACTGGCCACCAGCATGACCAGTGTGAGCATATATGTGGAAGCTCTACAAAAGAAAAGGTCCATAAATACAGTGCTAACAAAATGTAAGGTCTCTTTGATTTTCTGTCAATCAAAGTATCTTTTGTCTTCATCTTTGTTAAGTAATAGTCAAAGCATTATCAAAGCTGGCATGATTAAACAGCTATCCCACAATCAGGTCATTGTAAGCTTGACATGGGCATTCAACTCACAAGCAATTGAGGTAATCCAGTTCTGGGGCTTTGGCTAGCATTGTCAAGATTCAAAGATATCAATAGCCTGCCTTTTAGATTCATATCAGTTGGGCATAACCAGCAATGGGAAAAGGTGGACAGGGTAGTTGCTGCATTTCACTATATAGATAACACTGAGCCTTACCTGGACCAAGTACTCGCTCTCAGCATCCAAGGCACTAGTAGCCTCATCCAGCAGGAGCACTCGAGAGTCCATCAAAAGAGCTCTTGCTATGGCTATTCGCTGCTTTTGGCCCCCAGATAACCGCACACCTCTTTCACCAACATCCGTTTCATACCCCTCTGGAAACTTTGAAATGAACTCATGTGCATTTGCCATCACCTGAGAGTTCAACCCAGTAAAACAATCACTACCACACACCTCTGTACCTAAGGTCTTCTGTCAACCAATTGCATAGGAGGGTGCAGGTGTATCTGAAGCTTCAAAAAAAAACTCATACATTACCTAGTGTAAAGAAAAATAAATTAAAACACATACATGCATTGGTCAATATGAGCAGGAGGTTATCGATTATAAATTCCATGGTTATCCACATGGAGCATGATATAAAGATCATTTGGTCTCCAGACCTAAACAGTGAAAAGTGGTGGATGATATAGTAATAGTGTGACCTAGTCTAGCAGCTCCTCGTGCCTAATTTTGTGCAGGAGGCATGCCTTTACATGGCTGTGTTATAGCAAATGTGCAAATAGCAGGGCAGCCTCAGAAAATGACAGCCCAACTAGAGGGTGATGAGAAATTTAGTGCTCATTCAGAGCACAATACACAGGAGAATGCATGAAAGAGAGGGGACTTACGGCTACACGTTCAATGTCAGCAGCCATCACAGTTCCTTTCATTCCATATGAAATGTTCTTGGCAATGGTACAGTTGAACAAAGTAGGCTCCTGGCTCACGATGCTTATCTGAAAAATATTCAGCCAACACATCTCTGAAATTTCAGCACCTTTGTCCTAAGTTTCAAAATCAACATTTTGGTTCAACTCACATGTTTGACTGTAATTTGGCCCAGGTGGTAAGATTCAAATGGTTTATCACTTTATTCATTACACTTTTCAGGTTTATGGGTGGGGATGTGGGAGGAATTAACACTGCACCTTGGATGTGCTAAAATACTGATAGAGGCTCAAATGGGGGCTGCTGCTGGGCATGCTTTTAATAAGATATATAGCATGTTGTAGGGCACACACGTGCTGTTGAAGTTGCATAGCAGGCCTATTGTCAGGAGGTCAGCATTAGGGATGGTACACTACGAATAGAGAAGAGTTCCTTGAGCTTCATACCTTCTCATGAAGATGTTGATGGCTGATATCCTTCAAAGGTGTCCCATTGAGAGTGATAGATCCCTTGTCAGGATCATAAAACCGCTCGACAAGATTTGCAATCGTAGTCTACCACAAGCAAGAAAGAAAATGCATTGCTATTGATTCTCAGTGAACTCATCAGATGCCATTTTCACTAAGCATATAGTTGGTTGCAACATCTGATGAATGACAACTGCATCAGTGCACGGTAAATGCATGCCAGTTGGTATGGCACATTCAGAACTAAAGCTTGCACAATGTAATAGAATCTTGCAAAGAGTATGTAGAGAAACATAGCAATCATGACAGTTGCTGTGAGTCATAAACAACATTGGATTACAATATAGCAGCTCAAAGTATCAACTGCAGAATTACACAGTGCAAGGTAAATCAAGTCATACCTTTCCACCTCCAGAGGGCCCAACGAGGGCAACTTTTGCTCCTGGCTTTAAAGTTAGGTTTACTCCCTGCAAAGTCAAAAGAAAAAAGTTGGAGTCTATTTTCTGACTTTGTAGTGCAATCTTGGAAAATAACAAACTTTGACCCTGACAGATACATGTTGAAATATAACTTTACCTTGAGAACCAAATCTTTGGGACGTGACGGATAAGCAAACCACACATCCTCAAGCTTCACCTCCCCATCCTCACCATCCCTGCAATTGTACAGGTTCATCAACTTGGGAAGTCTATCTGCAGCCTTTAGTGTTAGGGGACAGGGAGGCTTTGAAACGAACTGATGATTCTGAAATATTTATCAGACTAGTCTAGCAACACATGCATCTCAAAGGAGATTTGTCTGTTCTCTAATTAAGGATTTCATTACCACGAAATTTTGGTTTTAGTGCCTTCTACCTCAGGGTATTATACTCCAACATGGAAAGGAGCCAGAAAGGAACAGATCAAAGGCCATATTCCTCTGCAAGAAACTACTCATTCCAATAGAACTTCTGAATAAGATGATAAATGGATTATGGAGATTCATTCCAAAATGCCCACAAACAAAGGAGTAGGATGCATTGATTATACTAAACATGAGAATCTGGATCAAGATCACCAGATACCACAGATTATAGGACTTTCTACAGGCAAAGGCTGCTTATTTTACCCAAGTGGAATTTGGTCTCCAGCCTTTGGCAAATGTGAAACCCGGTCTAGCAATTGAAAGACACGCCTGCTGGCTCCTGCTGCCTTCATGGCTGTTGTATATAGACCAGAGAGAGCGGCGAGTGACAGGCCAACTGAGAACCGGAGACAAACAGAATTACTTAGAGTCAGATGAATAATGTTTATGGGCCCTGATTGCAAATGAAGATATTTTGATGAATGGCCAACTAATAAAGATGTATCCTTGTATCCTAATCTCACCTGCCAAATGCAGACAAGATCTATTATATCAGATGACATGATTACATGCCTCAACAAATATCAATCACCATGTAGCACAGTGCAGGGCCATACATGAAAGTTGCTTTATGGACATAGTACAAACCAGTGAGGAACCAAACCTGTTAAACTGTAGAGAATAAAAGCAGTGAGAGTGCCTGTAGTCATTTCACCAGCAATAGTAAGGCGGGCACCATAAACCACTACTGCAACTATAGCCAAAGTTGCTGCAGCAGATATAGCTCCCATAAATAAGCCCATCACTAACTGTCACACAGCAGCACACAAGTCATACAGGGCAATCTTTGTCCTTCACTTTTAAAAGGCCTAGAACATCTAGACATGGCAGATTGCTAAAGGGCCATTTTCTGGTCCAATACACTTTCTCGCCTCAAAGAGCTATGCCTTCACTTGCAGAGCAGTGCATATTTTTGATAGCAAGACCTCACATTACCAGAAGCCTCCAAATACAACTTGACAATGCAAACACAGTATGGAAGGGACATACAGCTTGTTGAAGACCCAGCTTGAGAGTGTCATCCACTTTCTCAGCATAGCGCAAGCGTTCATATTCCTCATTTGCAAATGAGCGCACAGTTCTAACTGAACCAAAAGACTCCTGTGGTGGTCAAGTGCAACCCAATTTCATCATTCCTGTTCACAAGATCTAGTAGTATTCCCTTTCAAATAACTCTTGAGCTGCTTTTCCAACCATCAAACTGTAGGAGAAACCTCAGAAGGGAGAACCTCAGCAATTGAGCCAGCTATGGCAGCTGCAGCTTGTGTTTTGTGTGAAAGATCACGAAGGTATTTCCCAAATGCTCGGATACCCAATGATATTGCAGGAACAACAATAAGAGCAAGCACTGCATCCACATGAAAGAATAACAGATGAGGATAACTAAGTCAGTGACAGCCCATCAAATTGCAGCCTCAGGCTCAGGATCAGGATCAGGATCTGATCCAGTACTGCCTTGACATTTTGCATGTTCTCCCCGAAGACTAACTGGTTGCCTGATTGAGGTCTACAGCACATGTCACATGTGCCTAATATTTTGCACATGGCCAAAGTTACATCCTGTTACCATTATTGCAAGCACCAAGGCAACAGCTGCTACAAAAGCTTAGCCTTAATGCAACCTTGTTTTGGGACAGGAGCTAGTAACATCAGCTTTAACAACGTGGATAGCCATGACAGCTCAACAAGAATGCAACAAAAGCCAAAAAGGTTTGGAAACAGAACCCACAGGTAAGGCGCCATGAGGTCTGAAACATGAATCCAATTCCAATTAGTGTAGTTGCAAGACTGCGCAATGCCTCTGATAAATTTGTGGTGGCAGCATTCTTAATCACTTGGGTGTCCTCTGAAAGTCGGTTCAGGAGCTCTCCTGTCCTTGTCACATCAAAAAATGCAATCTCCTACACCCCGAAAGATGAGGCAAGAGGATTCAAGTTAAAATTATAATAAAAGTTTCAAAGCAGCTGGTTTTCAAAAAGAACAAGTAATCTACGACCTCAATGTATCAATAGTAGCCACCAAATATCATCAAAGCTATAACTCTGTAAAAAAACAACATGACAGACATACAGAAGAGAACAGCATACCTGCTCTATGAGGCAATTGAATAAATCCTTCTTTAGTTTAGCAACAACACGCTCACTTGCTGCTGTGAATAAGTAGGCCCGTATCATGGTCGCTATAGATCTGAGCACATCAAAATCATTTCAAGTGTCATTTTGACTGTGCTACTGATATGGTTGGTCATGAATATCCAGCATACTTTCTGGCCTCTGTTGGATGTGATCAAAGTTTTCAGAAGAACAGCCACAATGGCTGAGAGAAAAATATCAATGAAAGCTAGCCTAGCTTTAAAGAACTCTCAAAAACTGGATGGTAGATTTTGGGGCCACACAATGCTTGCAGTAAGTGAAAAGAGATCAGTACAATCAGAGTTGATGATTGGACTGCAAATCATGTTGACTTAAATTCTACCATACCCATAATAATACATGGAGAACCATTCAATCACATCAGCTGATCTAGCATGGTATGATAGGAGCAGGGTACACAAACTACATACCCTACAATGACAACTGCAACAATAAGAAGTATAGTCTGGTTGACTGCCTGCAGAGCCTCTTTTCGGCCTTCCTCAGTATCAGGGTGTGCCGTCACTATGTCAATAACTTTACCCGCGAACGTAGGCTGTCAATCCAGCCCAACCCAACTGGTAAGTCCAACTCTCAACATCACAAAAAAATGGTCACTGCCACTGGCAGAGAGATCAACAAAGATCTTTACACCCACTCTCTCATTCTGTTTGGCCAACATGGATAGCCTAATTTAAACTCGTTGCTTGTAGATGAGATAAAGACAACCCAAGCAAGAAGAAAAAACAAAATGCCTTGCCTACAGCTCCAACAGGAAAATGTTTACACCTGACATTAAAGATGACAAAGTAAAGTGAGCACAGACCAGTAGCACGTTCGATAATGATGAAATCAGCAAGGCAATCGTTGCAAAAATTAGCACAGTGGTTTCTGGCTTGGCCTGGCAAAACAAATTAAACAACATCAGCTTTGATACTGTAGTCCTATGAGGCCTGGAAACACAACCTTGACGAAAATCCATTCAACTCCATCAGAGAAGAGAGACAATTAAATTCCACATGCCCTCTGATATTTTCCCCTTTTCATCTGGAAGGAATGTATTCTTCATTGCATGATTCTGGAATTTCAAACAGAGAGTTCCTCAGCTCTTACTCAATTATTTGAGTATGGCATGAATGAATTTAGATATGCCATCCAGAGAACCCAGAATGACTTTCAACTGACAGACCACTGTGCCCAGTTACAGCATCCCTTTCATCAAAGTTGCTGGGACCAATGCTAACAGTGATGTTGAAGGATAATTCCACCAATTGGTTGACAACTAACAATAGAATATGAACATAATAGCTAGATTCAACTACCACAACAATCACAAACAATTCTAGACCTATTATGAGAGGCTTCCAATCATAGTTTTGCAGTTGGGCAATGGGTCACTGATGACTTACCAACTCCAGTATGCGGCCGAATCCAACGTTCTTTGCCTACAGCCAAAATGACCATGCACACAAACCATGTCAGTGCTACTGAGGAAACCTAAATACACCAGGAGGGAAAACAGATGCTCATACACCTCACTCCTCAAGGACTTGAGAAAAACACTGAACAGTGATGATGAATATACTTGGGCATTTCAACACATTTCTTGGTACACATTTCCTTGGTAAATCTGAACAAAACTTAAAGCTACAATGTTCCTCACCCAACAAAATACTATTCAGACTCTGCCTGATCACACACATATGGAAAGTGGCAGCTTTACAATGGGGTATACAAGATAAACCCAATTTACCTAAGCAAGAACACAAGAGCTAAAGGTTAAACTAAAGCACCAAATAGGCAAGTTCTCTCAAAGTTTTTTTACCTTGACTGCATCACCAGCCTCAAGATCAGTCACTGCATGAACATCTTCCCCTGCTGTTGTCTTCCCATTCTGCTCAGTTTCAAAAGAAAACAGCCAAATAAACATTAGAACATACCAGGAGCCAACATACATCATTTTGCCCAGACAAACCCATAGATGACTACTTTGCAATCAACAAGCAGTGTCCCAAACACAATTCCTTCACCAACAACCATTTCAGCAATCAATTCCAATGGTTGAATGTGTGTGTGCTTTAGGATCCAACATCAACAGCAAAATAAATTCTCTATCAGCAAACTCAAACAGGTTTTGTTTGTTCCTCAATTTGGCAATGTCTCCACCACCTCTGAAGACAATGATGTACTTGGTTGCTGATTGGAGTTCATTCATCCTCTAGAGATTAAAATACCTGCATGATTCATCATACCTACCTAATGCAGGCTGATGAGCATCTACTATGTGAAAGAAAATTTCCTACAACAGTAAGACATAGCCACCAAGTTATTCGCAGGTGAGGTGAATTTCCATCGATCTTTTCACTGAAAAATAGATGGAGAATTTTCCACATGCCACTGCCACTGTGCTCAACAAGCTCCCCAAAACTCCAGAATCATGTCCAAACATGGTATCACAAAATTGCAATAAACCCTAGAGATTCTAGAAATTTCTTAGGGTTTCTGATATCCTGGACGTCTTCAGGATCTCATCCCCGTGGCAAATTGTGCTCAGTCAGGTATGCAGAAGAAAAGATCGACAGATCTATCAACAAAATTCTCTCACATTAATTCAAAATTCCTTGGAAAAAACTCGGATACAAAGCACATTGCAATTGTATTTTCTCGACCAGCAACATCACGAGACAAACAAAACACACACAGAGACAATCATACACATACACATACGTACCGGATGCAACAGAAAGCAAGAGCGGAAACTTACGTGCGCATTGTGATCCTGGGCCTGCAACAGCGGGGTTTTCGCAGTGGCGCCCATGGCTACAAATCAATGCACCAAAAATGAAAATTAGCGCGAAGTGCCCGGGGGTAGGAGGCTAAGTCTTCTTCTGCTGCTGCTGCTGCTGCTATTGCCGTTGCTGTACTCCGTCTTTGTATGACAAAGTTTGAGAATCCAACCAAACAAAACCAGGAACAAAAACTATAGGAAAAGTCTCCGAGACCAAATCATTCAACGAGGCACTTGCTTGGTGGACTCCTTGCTTACCTCATGCAACGCAGTTGAAGAAAACACAAGACACAACAGCCAGCGAGCCCGGCTGCCTAGGAACGAAGAAGGGGTGAGCGACACGGCACAAGGCAGCTACTGCGTGGCGTTCTCTTCTCCGACTCTGTGTGCGATTTTCCTTCCCTGTGTCCTTCCTCGCATTTCTCTTCTCACGAACTGAACCCTGCTTTCTGGATGTTTTTCATCCAAAAGCCCCACCCACAAACCAACAGAACCACCTAAGTCTCCCCCCCCCCCCCCAAACACCCGAATCCTCCACTTACTAGGTAGGTACCATCAAAGTGCCATCACCAGCGTTGGGCGGTTATTATAAAAAAAATTGGCGAAATTTGACCCTAAATTTGACCCTTAAACATTTTTTTCTCAATTTCTTTGTCGAAAAATGGCGATATTTCGCCAGCGAAGAAACACACGGCTGGCCATTATCACCAAAGCGTCAGTACTTGGTACACCATCTATTGGGTTCCACTTTGGGTTCTTCCAGTTCCACTTCCGTCACGAACCAACAACGGAGAATGTTTGTAGTTATGTGAATTAATCAATAGTAGGGAACACCAGGTAGGTCTCCCCCTACTAGGCTCCACACATTCCTAAGTGGAATGGGTCCATTCCGGAACTGTTCCTATTCCTAGACTCCAAAGGCCCCCCCCCCCATTCTGGATGCATTCATAAGTGGAATGAGCCATGTTCCTAGGTGGACCAGGCCAGTTTTCTAGTACTTAACTAAACCTTATGGTGTGTGTTCCACTATGTAAGCCCACTAGGAAATATACCAGCGTTGTACCAGTATATAGGATGCAACTCGGGTATAATATAGTACTGGCATGAGTACAGGCATTAAAGAATATACCAGTCTCATTTGAGGGGAGCCAATACCAGCCTTATACCAGTACCAGTCGGGTATGAGACCGGAGGTTTATATCAAGTTTATGCCTGCCCCAATACCCGGTTCATACCTGCCACAGACCAGGCAAAAATCAGCCTTTGACCTAATTTCAGTACCCAAACTGGTATGAAATTTTTTAGTAGGTTCATGATACCAGTGCCTGCCAGGTATGGAAAATAAAGCAATATATATATATATATATATAAACCCAATTTTTATCTTTTGAAAATTATAAAATCGATTACAACAAAACTACTATATTATGTTGGCACAAACTAATTTAATCATCATCACTGGTAGTGTGAAGCATGGCAGAGCCCAAATAAATAAATCAACCCCATACCAGGACCAGTCTGGTATGTTCAAAAGTTGATATCAGTATGTACAACACTCGAACATACAAGGAAATTTGGTTTGGAATTTCTTTATTTTCTCTCTTCCTTGATATTGGTGATATTATTGACTTTGCCATATATTCTCCCATGCTTTGTTGCTATGCCGTAAGTTAAGGGTTCATCATGCTTTTACAATACTTTTTCATGATATTTTTTTGCTCTTTTTCAAAAGGAATCATGTGAGTGATCAGGGGTTTTTTTTCAAGACGAATTTTCGTCACTTGACAACAAAAAAAACAAAAAAAAAGGGCTGGCAAATTCAACAAAGGGATTTTTGAGAATTTTTTTTGAGAATTTTTTTTTTTTAATTTCATATCTCGAGGAAAAAAAAATAGAAGTCGCCAGATTTAGACAGTGTGTTTCATTAGGTCGCCAGAGCTAGGCAGGATTCCAAAAAAGATCTACTAGTCCACCAGGGCAGTCGCCATTTATTGTTAATTAATGTGGAGGATCCTCGCCAGTACACCTACTTGAGGAATTTGAAAAAACAAACCCTGTGAGTGATGTGCAAGTATGTGTTCTACCCCAACAATATATCCTCCCAATATCGTGATAAGTATGTTTGTTTGTTTATTGGCCTTGCCCTAAACCCAAGGAATATTGTGTTTAGATTCATTATAGAGTATATTAGCTTAAGGGATTTTGGCCCCCAGGTAATAGGTCTATTTTTTTATATGAGGATTTTTGAAAGATGATATGTTCGCTTGGGTTGAAACTTGAAATTAGTTATAGAGTTATAATATCTGGTTTCTTTTAGGTTTTTGCATGGTAAAATATTTGAATTTCCATAATTCTTCTTTTGCCTTCAGACACTTTTTAATGTAAATGGCAAGGCCACATTGTGACACACCCCTTGTTTATTTGACCAATATAAGCATCATGGCCAATGTTTGTGTGAGTATTTCTTTATTCCTAGAGTTGCCCATATGTATGTATAATGTGTCCATGGGCATGTGTATACCCTACATACTTGTGTTGGGTAGTTCTTGCACTTTCAGGAGAACCTTCCATTCCATTTTTGCAACTAGATCGAGGCATGGTTCTAGTTCAATTCTTCAAAAGAATTCAAAATCCGGTTCAGTTCATGTTTGATGGGTGCGCGGAATATGGATATCTTTCTTTTGGACTAGAAATTTTATCAATAATATGAGCTCATGGGTATCTTTTTGGTAAAACCTTCAAATCCATGTTCTTATGGGAGGTTCTAACTACCACATTGAACCCATCATTTCCCACAAATCAAAAGCACATTAACAATGGTCTCATGCATGAAAAAATGCACACCCATAGGATTCACAAAATGAGTCAGTTTAAGGTGTGAATGGTTCATGAAGATGAGCACACCAAGATGATGACCCATTAAACCTTAACCAACTAGGGAATCACTAAGTAAAAATTTCTGGAATCCAGGAAATTCTTTTTTTCAAGAAAGTGTTTAAAAATATAGAATTATTTTAAGAATAATGTTATTTCTTTAGAAACTACAAGTGACACATTCCTAGGTTTGTCTATTGGTATCCACATTGAAAAAACTCATATCATTTTCAATTTTGTGATGAAATGCAAACCCAAAATGCATTCTTATTTCCTAACAAAAAGGAATACAAAAAAGAATAAATGTGATTAGAACTAGGTTTTATGTTGAGCTCATGGTCATGCCAAATTACACAAACCAAAAAACAAAGGTTTAGTTTGGAGCCAAAATGATGCATAAACAAACCATGCGCTAACATGGACTCATAAACTATGGCCTAGACTTGGGAGGAGTCACCATTCTTTTAAAAATAATATATTTTACAACTCCTCACAAAAATTATTTTGAAATGATATTTTAATTTAAAAGCTCCCAAACCTTTTAAGTTATGAATCTTGTCACTTTCTATGTTCATAATTTTTTCATTTTGTCTATTGGAGATCTCTCCAAAGCAAAGTTGTAACCTTTTAAAAGAGCTTTACATTGATTTATCAAACTTTTTAATCAAAGTTTAATTGAACCTTCCATTAAACAATTAAAGGTCAAAAACCATTTGACAATTTGACTTTCGACCTTTCAAATGACCATAACTTGTGTTTCATGTTTTTATTTTGAGATTGTGACCTATTTCAATATATTAATTTTCAAGACCTTTTCAATGGTTCCAAAAGGGCCCAATTTGGACAAAGTAGTCCCTTTAACCCCAATTCAAAGATCTATGATTCCCACAATGGGAATCCATTTGAAATTGTTGGGACTTGCTCCCTTACACTCTTTCACATTTATGCCATCTTGTTCGAATCAAGGGATGCATTGGCTCATTTCTTTTATCATGCCCAAAATTGATTGTGAATCCAAGATTAATGTCACAACAAAAAATGATAGGGTCAAATATGAGATTTCATAACGCCATTACGTGAGAGTCTTCAAAAAAAATAATGGATTAAAAATTGAACTCAATTAATAAATATTCCATGGGGACCTTGATAGATTTACCTTTTGGTAAATGTCCAATTATTAGAAAATATATTTTTAACGTTAAACTAAAAATTGATGGGGGCAAATCTTTAATTTAGGCATAAAGTTATGTAGGTAGCAAGGGGTTTTGAAAAGTGAAAAAGGATATAATTATGATAAAATGTAGGATAAACTTTCAACATCATGTGCAATTTTGGTTTTCAACAATCAAATCAAACACCTATTGTGGAGAAGATGAATTTGAAAACAAATATGAATGAAAAGGAAATCAATGAAACATATCCTTTGATATGTGAAAAAAACCATTTTGTTTTGGATCTTGTACATGAAAGGTGGCAACATGGTGCCTATGGCATATGTTCATGCCAATTAACAAGGAAAAAATATTGAAACTAAAAATAGGCCAACAAAAGGCTACCTATTTTAGCCAAGGGGTGCAATAACAATGTTAGGAATCAAAACCTATTTTGAATCCCACTAAAAAATTTCAAATTTTGTACATAAATTTATGCATTGTCATGTAAAAATCATGGTAATCATGGGAAGTTGTGCTAAATGATTAACATGAATTTTCAATAATTCAAAAGTAAAAATTATTTTATTAAAATTTTGATTTTGATTTTAATAAATGACGATTGAACTTGGAGAATAATTTTGTTAAATAAGGATAAATTTTCAAATGATTAAGTTAATGATTCTTTTAATAAAGAAATTTTGACTGTCAAAAATTTGAGGAAATGACAACCTATTACCCATATTCAAAAAGCACTGATACTATAAAAGATATGAAATTTTGAAATTTTAAAAATTCAAAATATGTTTGAAAATCTCAAATTTTCAAAAATCTTTTACCACATGTAAATGGGGTGTAATGTACATGACATATTAAAACAAATTTATAGCTTATAATACAGAAACTTATACCCTAAAATAATTAACATATTTTGATGTGATCTTAAATTATGATCATTTTTCAAAATGAAGTTGCATATTTGCACACTTTTGAAAATTCATATTTATGGAACAATTATTAAAACACAACATGTGATGTATCATGGCAACTCTAAACATATTTAGTAACAAGTTGCAAAAAAAATCATTGTAGTCCTTGGATTTAATGATGCAAATAGCTCCTTTGAATGCAATTGGACCTTCGGTGACAAAATTGTGACTAGGTCAAATAAATGGCAACCCATTGAGAATTTGTCATTAACAAAATGACACACCCTTAAGTTTGTTTTAAGGTATTAGGAGTAAACCTCAAATGTGACAACAATGAAAAGAAGGGAGAAGAACTTAAGGGCACACTCCTTATCTTTTCACATTGGAGAAAAAATGGGTTTGTGAGAGATCCAAGATGGTCCCAGGAGAATGATGTGACAATCATGAACATTTCACAAACAAGTACATGAATTGACAATGCACATGGTTAGTGCAAAAGGAATTAACTTTGAATCACGGACTTGCTTTGAATTCATTACATTCACACAACTTGAACTTGGGAGGAAGCACCACCCTCATCCTCATAATGTTATATGATTGATGATGAGAGATACATCAAATAATTAAGTCCATGGGATTCCCAAGTGAGAATTTTTAAATTCTCAAGTTATGAATCTCATGATTTTGTAAATTCATAAACTACTTCATATGAGCTTTAATTAAGGAGCTTCAAATTACAAAGTTGTAACCTTCAATAAAATATTTTCAACATGGTGTTACACATTTCAATTGGAGGGCATTTGTTTCTAAGATTTGAGTGATCAAGAGTTAAACTACAACGAAGTTTCCAACACAAAATGTGAATGTAAGAAAATGGCAGGAAGAATAAAAGACATTGTTTGACTTTCATGATTCCTTAAGAAATTAGGTTTGTTAAGACAAAAATTAATGAAATTATTATGTGACAATCAAGGCAACACTAAGCTTGTGCACAATCCAATGTTTCATGTCATTATGAAATATGTAAAATTACATTATCACCTCTTACAAAAAAATGTTATGTCCACATAGGTAAAAATAGGCTACATTCCAACTTGATAACAACTTGTAGATATTTGGGCAAAGGTGGTTGCTAAGACAAAATTTGAAATTGGATAAAACACCATTTGTATGACTAAAGTTGAAGTTATTGTCTTCTTAAAACAAGAACTTATTGACTGCCAAAAGATTGCATGAATATCATCATCAACGAATTTGTGCAAAAAACTTGAATCATTTGTTCTGATTCCTAGAAAATAAAGAATGCTTATTTACTAAACAACTCACCTTACCAATACATGGGTGGTAAGTATAAACTTAATACTTGGTAATTGAGGAAGTAAATTCTAATTTATTTCATTAACAATTAATACATAGACACACTCCTTAGAAAATAAATGTAACCAAACTTTTGGACTATGATCTCATCAATAATTTTCTAGTGAAACCTTAAGTCCACATTCTTTACGATATTATTATCTTGATTTGGCAATGACTTTCACTTTGAATAAGCAATTTTTAACTTAAATATCTTGGGAATATACTTAAAACACTGAATCACATTAAGACTTTCAATGAACAATTTGCTTTCCATGATGTGGTACTTCCACAAAGTTATTTTTTTACAAGTGACTTCGACCTTGGCTAAGGCTAAAACCCTAATAAGAAATAAAATGAAGGGAGGGCACCTTTAAAAACCTACATCAAGTCGGCAGTTCAAATCTTGAAATATTGTAATGGTATAGAGCTTTCTTTTCCCTAACCATGTCTTTTGGGATGAATAGATATCAAACCTGGATGATAATGATAGGTATGAAAGGAACCTAGTATAACCTGAACAAATGCATTGTTTTGTTCCAAACGTAAGCATTTTTATATGCATAACTGATGGAACAAAAGGCATCAGCACTTAGTCTATTAAGTTGTATTGAGATGAATGGTCCAACATCTCCAAGAGCAAAAAGACCTAGCACCGTCTCCAAGAGCAAAATGGTCAAGCATCATGTCCTAAACCCAAATGGTCTGACATCATGCTGGTTTCATCATCATTTGCCAGTACGTACCATATACATACCTAGAAGGGTTGTTTTCCAAAGAATCTATAAATCAATATAGGGTAACTAAGGCCCACTTTAGATGAGGGTCCAGGGTACGATTTCTTAGGAACCAATTCGGACTGGTTTGAAGCAAATTGAATCCTTGAGTTGGAATATACCTTGGTCCCTAGCCTGATTCTTGGTTCTCCAAATCAGGAGCTTTCCTTTTAGCATTGTTTTATGGTCCAGACCAATTGATCTTCCCTCCAAAACAAGTGCCATGTAGGTTTAGCCTCAATTTGCCACTTTTTGGCCTTGGACCCTCATCTAAAGGCCTTGCGACCCATTTACAGCTTTTGACCAATAAGATTGCTTGAATTCATTGGTCCCTGAACCTTGACCCTCGTCTAAATTGCCCTAAGCCCATCATGGTACACAAGCCTACAAGGGGATGCCCTTTGTATTCAGAACCTAGCCTACCAAAGTTCAGTCAAACCTTGTTGACTGGACACAACACCACCTATGGCCTAACGCACCATCACAAACTTTTGTATTCTGAGTTACTACATTTTGTCCCAATACAAAAAAAATTGTGTTCCATAATGGGCATGTATCCACGCACAATTAAGATGGTTTTGTCCATTAAAAGTGGGGTTGTGTTTGGTCATGGGTGTGGTGTTGGACAGTATTGGGCCTGAGCTTATTGATCATGCTTGAAGGCAAATATGAGGACATATTATTCAGCGTTTGGGTTCTGAGTTATTAACATAGCACGTTTTGTATTCTGAGTTACTAGTTTATCCTCAATTGTTCATGTAGATTTTTGTCAGCAAGGATCTATCCTTTTTACTCCTAAGGATTTCCATTTTTTCTCACCTTCTCCTAATGTATCTTCTCAAGGGATTTTTGTGTTAAAGGAGGATGTTCATTCAAATTGGACTTTGAAGATATGAATGACTATCTTTGCCTTTAATGCACCATTTAAAGGAGCTAAAAAGATTTATGTTCTTATTTTTCAAGCCTTGGTCAAAACATTTTTTCCCCCCAACTCTTTTGTTGTCCATCTAGATTTCGCCACAAGTGAACTTTCTCAATGTTAATGTCTTCATTCTTGAATTGTACAATTTCATAATCTTTCTAACTTTAGGACTCCATTCCTTTTAGAAATTATATTATCTATATTTGTGAGGCTATTGGTGAGCATATCCTTGAGGTGGATCCTGTGGTGTTTGGAGAGACATTTCTTCCATCGGTGAAGGAAGATGAATTACAATAGAATAAAAAACCCACTTATAGTTTGGATCCTTATTCACCAATGAAGAAGAAACCAAAGAGACATTTGGATTGTAAGTAAGTTTGGATTATCTTTTTTTGAAGTTTTGGCATTCCTTTCAATTATTGATTTTGATTGCCTTGCTTTTATTTCTTACAAAGATGTGTTTTTTTTCCAAGTCCTCAACCTAATATCATACCATTTTTTGTGTGCAAAGACTTTTTGCTTAGTCCATCTATCAGCCCTAATTTGCCTTTATGTGCTGAAGCTCAAATGGTAGTTATGGCTAACGAGTGAGGGCAACCCATGGCTACACCACTCCAGCCACCCGTGGCACCTCGCCCAGCCCCCCGCAGTGACTGCCCTGGCCTGTTTTTTCAAAGAACAGGAAGCATGGGGCTCTTAGGGTCTGAAATATTTAAAGGACCTAAACCGGTGGTTCTTTAAAGACTCAAAAGCACCACCCAACACCGAACCGGACCTGTGTTCGGCTGTCGGTTCTTCTTCAATATGTCCGAAACCGAGAATTGCCAGTCGGAGTGCATCCTCGTTTCAAGACCCTAACGATGGGTTTTCTTTTTGAGGACTTCATTTCAGGTCCCCAACGATGGGTTTTCTTTTTGGGAACCTCGTTTCAGGTCTGTCTCGAGGTCTGGACCGGGTACTGAGAATCTCGATTCAGGTCCTTTATCGAGGATTCTGGCCACCTCGGTTTAGGTCCTCGAAGGTTTTGAGGACCTCGCTTGTTTCAGGATCTCATCTTGTTTTTGTCGCCATAGATAGACGGACAGACAGACACCATGTTTGCTTTTATATATAGGATTGACATAGCACGAGATTGAGGAAGGAATGGGTTTGCTAACAAGAAAATTTATGTACATAAATAGGGGGGAGAAGTGTGTGTTTTCTACATCCATCCAGTTTGTTGATGAGAGTGTCATTGATTATCATTGAAGCTTTTGCTCTTAGGTCGTAGGCCTGACAACGAATGTTCATAGCAATTTCTCTGATCCAACTGAATTTTTTTAAAGCTTGTGAACCCCCTCCCTTTTGTTGGTCATATCTCACTCAAACCAACTCTGCTTTGCATGATCCAAAAAGCTCCAGGTGCACCAAGAGCTAAGCTATGATGTCTTTGTAGTCCATCTACAATGGATGC
>Ga0209611_10002618_pt1 | contig 31650 bp, 26 predicted proteins | sample S1TSphgellanicum_3_FD_187693 | JGI IMG/M metagenome (GOLD analysis project Ga0209611, IMG submission 187693) | Host-associated microbial communities from peat moss isolated from Minnesota, USA - S1T2_Fc - Sphagnum magellanicum MG (SPAdes) (version 2) | ecosystem: Host-associated > Plants > Peat... | reverse complement strand
GGAATGCTATTTGAAACTTGAAAAACAATATTTTTTTTAATGTGTGGGTTTAGGGTTATTTGTGGGTATATGTTTGGCAATGCAGTGTTGTTTCCATTTTTATTCACACTGTTTTTGTTTGGTTGCTATTGTGATTTTTATTTTTAAAAATTGGTAATTTTGGTCATCCGTATTGGAAGGGAGTTCATTTCATGGCCCTCAACATTAATCTCCAATTGAAAGGTTATTTTGATGATATTTAATTTCTTAGTAAAACAAAAGCCCATATAATATATTAAAAAATTACCTACAGATGCATAATAAAACTATCAAGTTTCCAATTTAGGCTTCTCCACATTTTGAACACATTTGGAAAATGGAGTTAGTAACTAAAATTTAAAAGAATAACCAACTGTAAAAAATAACAAAATATTTGATGAAATATATAATTTTTCTCCCCTTTATTTGAATAGAAAATCAAATCTAGAACTTGTAAGAAAAGTCACTAATAGAAGCAATTGCACTCAATAAAAAACACATGGAAAAAATCATGTCACTTAATTTTGGAACATCTTTTATGTCCACTGAAAGAGAGACCGACCGAGTCTTGCAAGGTTTTTGTGGGGTTTGTTCTACCCTCTACAGGGATTTCAAATCCTGGGATGACCTACAGAGATAGAGCCACGGGTCGCTGCTTGTGAATGGATGTATGGATGAATCACAGGACGGATGGATGAAAAGCTTCATTAAAAACAACCACAACGTCCTTTACTATATGTAATTTGTCACTATGGTCCCCCCAACCAAATTGTTATATTATATGGGGGAGAAGGGGGTAGCTTAAGCCATCTTGCAAGTGGGAGTTGAGGCCAATATAACATATTGGGTCAAGCAATGATGTTACAAGTATAACCCATGTTTCACGATTCATTTGTAACTAGTGACATCATACATACATCAAACATACATCAATGATTGATGAAGTCAAAAGCACAATCCCGGACTAAACCCGTCAATCACAAAGCCTCCTTTCTCAAGCCCACACTTGAGTTCATGGACTTTAAAGATGTTCATTCTCATTTGACAAACCTGTGCTTAGAAACTCAATGGATCTTACAAAACGGGTACAAAGTACAAACCAAATATGAAGAAAGCTTAGACCTAGTTTCATAAGAGGATACTACCCAATTTTGTTCAATTTATTATGGTTACATTCATAATGGGGATGCAAAAGGGATTAGCGGGTCAAACTAGGGCCCAAAGACAAGGTGGCTTTTAGTACTACAATGACTAAAACAAAAGGTTGAGATTCTTGGGATTTCTAGTCCAGATCTCGTTTCAAATGGGTCTTGATGCTCATAATTGAAAACTCATCACACCCACATCGACCCCCCCCACAAAGCAAAAAAATGCTAAAGACTTGGTATACAAGAGCTTCACCTCATAAAGTTGGTGATTTGTAGAATGGCAATGTGATGTGAGCTAATGACAACCCAAGGAGAGATCTATGAAAATGGTATGTGCTTCGATGGATGAGTAAAGGCGTTCCATGGAGGAATGAAAGTACAAACATGAGAAAAAAATAGGGATGTAAACAACTTGTCATTTAAATACCAAACATGTAATATACATGTAACAATAGCAAGCCGTAATGTTAGTAACAAGTAGAAATGGGAGTTGAGGCCATGACTCATGACTTTCAAAGAAAAGATATGAATGCAAGACATTTGTGATCACCATGTAATAGTTGTAGTATTCTGACTTCTACAATAACATGGTACAAACATGGGGGTGTTGTCCTCTTTTCCAAATGGTCATAGTTGAACAATGATCCTCAATCATGTTATGTGTGCTCCAAATTTCTTCCATGATGATGATGACAACTTTGCAAGCTAAAGCGGTCTTACACTCATCAAGTGCCACAAGCCAAATGTTGACAACTTCCTAACTAAAAGTTTAATACAAATTCCTTACTCTAATTCACAAAGTAAATGCTCATCATGTGTCTATGGTTCTCATGCACCTTGCCTTTCTTTCTTCCTTTCTTTGAAGTAACTACTAAGCACACACCCTCCATGTGAACCTCATAGTCTCCCAAGTCCTTGACTTCAACCCTAAACCCTTGACATCAACCTCAATATCATGTTGCCAAACTTCTACCTGTGAGTTGAGTGTATTCGGGTGCAACCCATGGTAGTGTATCTCTTTCTCCTCCCCTTAGGCAATTTGGTTTGATGCAATTTGGAATGACCACACTATTAATGTTGTCCAGTGAGGAATTTTTACATACCCAAAACTTAATTCCTCTTGTGATTTCAAAGGTTTTTTTCAGAGTGCCTAATACACTTCTTTTAACTGCTGTTGTGCATCAAAAATTGATTAAGCGTAGAATTGAAAAACTAGATACAAATAAAAGTAAAAAAGCGTTTCATTTCACTGAATGACACAATTTATCCACACAAAAATTGCTTGCAATCACACATGATGGGATGATTGAAACTGTCATGAACAAGAAAATTGAGATCATCAGGCTGCTAGCAGTATGCTTCTGTGGCCATCAAAACCCATTGAAGTTCTATTGTACAGCAATGGTAAATTTGAGGTTGAAGAACCTGGCTGGCACTGCAAGTTTATGAATTCAACTTCAATTCATACAATCAATTTGGTGTTCTTTTAGAAAAAAGGAAACCATCTCTTCTTTGCTCACATCATAGGCAATCCATGTGCTCATGATGTCCTCACATATAATATGTCCAAAACAAAAAAAATACAGCAGGGTTTCAACACACAAGGAATCGAATCAGTTCATTTCTATAGTAAAGAGCAAAAAAGCACTGCTATATAATAACAAACAAGCTATTTACCTTCTTGCTCAACATTCATACATTCTCTGCACACCTTCCTAAATCTGAATGGGTCAAGAATTCTCTGAGACCTTACCCAAGAGTGGAAAGCCTTCGAGTGATGCAATGATGTGAAGGTCAGCACTTGGTCCTCCTCACATCATCTGAGTCTCACCAAGTTCATTCACCCTCCATTCTGCAATATCTAGACCACTGCCAACCATGACCACCACCATGGAATCTGTATCAGCATAAAGCCCGCCTGGAAAATTTGCCAGTGCAAATGGCAGGTGCCTTAATTCACACAACGTACCTCATACCTGCAAGCCCCCATATTCCAGGTTCATACACTTTGATCATTGGCTACATCTTGCAATGATATCTTCTTAAGTATTGAAAACTTTGCCACAATTTGTGATTTAAGTCATCATGAATAGAGTTCAGAGACGACCCAATAACAAGACAGATTGCAGATCCGAAAACATTTCACAAACAGGAAAAGAGGAGACTGAACCCTAAAGTACAGAGAAGAACTGAGGAGCAGTTTGAATAACAGCAGTAGGCACACTCATGTTCAGTGACCTTACTCATACAGTAAGTTCATTTGATGATTGCTATTTGGCGGCAATGCCTTGTCTTCCATTCTTGCTGATCACCCATAAACTGCAGCAGTGCTGCAGAAGGAAAGCAACCAATCTAGCACCTAGCCCATACTCTCAGGGACATAGCACCATGAAAATTCCTTTGCTGAAGCATTGGAGGCAATTACAGCACCATTTGGTGGAATGGCTGTCAAAGCCATCATTTTCTGAAGAACTTTTGCCGCAATACATCCACCCCCTATGTCAGGCAATTCAGTGCGCAACCATGAACAATCTGAAGGAAACCGCTTCCCAATGGTTGCCCAGTTATGCCTGTTTGCCATCACCATATCTGTTCCCTTATTGTCTTCTAAACCCAATCTGGATTTATGTGACCCCATTCTTTGCTGTCAACAGTGACCCTTTGGCTGCATGTATCAGTGTCTGTTGCTGATACATGTAGCCTTCAGGCAGAAGCTGCAATCCCTTTTAGTACACCAAATGTGTGCAAGCAATCAGCCACAATCCCATGTCCAATTGATATGTGAGCATGTTCCAGTGATGGTCAAAGAAGCCAGCATAGAAACAGATAATGCATTTAAAGCAATTTCTTACCAGAAATCAGACCGTTCCTCCTAGCTCTCAAAAATGTCCAGATTGAATCTACCAAAGTCGAGACATGGGAAAGGATACAATAATGGCTTTCTTGCCAAGAATGACATCCATCTGACCTCTCCCTTCAAGAAAACAATTCGTCAACTGGCAGCATGTACGCTGCTGAGAAGACACAGCACACCAGATTACACAGAAGCTGCATTTCATCGTGAATGCATTTTCGAGACGAAGGAGAGAAAACATACCGGATTTGAACAGAGACTGCATATCCTGTGACAACATATCCTGGACATTAGGGTTTTGCTCATTTAGGGTTTAGTGAGCGCCTTCAGGAAACAACTGGTACACGCAGCGGCAGTCTTAGCTTCTGTCTTCCTTCTGCATCGTCTCCTCCCTCTCTTTCGTGTCTTCTCCTCTCTACGACCTTTCTCTTTCTTCTTTTCTTCTTCTTCTTCTTCACTCTCTCCTCGATACGATTCTCCTCCTTTCTGTCTGTCTATCTGTAGCTCTCTTTCTCTTCTGTGCGTTGTTATCTATCTCTTCTTGTGTCTTTCTGTCTGTTTGTAGGTGTCTTTCTCTTTTTTGATTTTTTAATCTATCTCTTTGTTTGATTTTTAGAAGCAGTGAGCTTGTGAGCTTTGTGGTTGTGTACATTTCCACAGAGCGAAAGGAGGATTGTGGAGCATCAGTCGAGAGAGAATGGAAGATGGTGCCATCATGTCCAGTATTGCTTCCGACTACGAACTGGACATTGGAAACCTTCTTATCTTCCATGGCCGTGACCCGCCTCCATTGTCCTCTTCTATGACTGAGTGAGTACCTGGTATTATGCTCTTCTTCCCCTCTGAAGCATTTGGAAACGCATAGCTAGACATCATTGTTTTCAATTATGCCTGCTACAAATTACAGACTAGTTTTTTTGTATCATCAGTGAGCATTATCATTTTCTTATGCTGTTGGAAGTAGACATGCATCCATTCCTTTTGATCTTTGTATGTATGTATGTGTGTGCAACACACATGCATCATTCTTCTTCTGTCATCATTCTTGTGATGTGTGTGCATTCTAGACATGTGATTGTACTCAGTTTCGCTTTTGTTTCATGTGACAATTGTTTTGGCACATGCATGGTTTGCTTGTGGGAGTGATGGGAGGAGAGGGATTTCATTGACTGGGGATGATCAGGGAGGAGAGGGATGCAGAATATCTGGAACAAGGAAGAGTATTGGTGCAAGCGCTTGCAGATGCACTCTTCAACATGCCATCCACTCTCGACAAAGTTGGTCGGCTGGTGAACTTACCTCGCCCCAGAATGCAGCTCCCACGAGAGAAGCCGGTATGTGCTTGGGGCCTTTGAGGGTTTTAGATTTCTTCAGGCATCTTAAGGGTTTTAGGATTCTTCGGGCTGAAGGGTTCTCAGAAATTCTTGAGGCTGGTTGGCAGCACACTGGAATAGGCACTTGAAGTTTTTCCTAATTCTATTTGGAACCATCAATTCTAAATTCGGTTATGCAAGATCTTTATCATTTTCATCTTTCTGTTGCAGTTACCCAAGCCAAGGCCACCAACAAAGTGGGAAACATTTGCCAAAACAAAAGGTTAACCTTCTCTTTTCCAGCTGTCTGGAGTTTTCTGTCTTGACATATTCATAGTGATCCAAAACTGTCTTCAGTGTTTGCAGCTCTCTCTGAGTTGTGCATTCCATCAGTGTCAGGGGTCATCACTGTTGTAATCTCATTGCGTCTGTTTCCTGTTTTGTCATCCCGGATGTCACCAACTCTGCCACTTCAGTTTCTCATGGGCTTTTTTCTTCCTTGAGACATTCATGACTTTGGCAGAATTTCACGTCCAAGTTTGTGTGGTAAGATGGTAGATTTGTTGCTGTAACAGTGAGAGATAGTCACAGTGTGATAAACTACTGATTGAGCCTGATTGGGGGGTACTGGGTCATAGCACCAGCAGCCAAAAGAAGGAACTGTGTGGTTGTGTAATCTTCCATGGTCATTTAGAGAATTTATCTCATGAAAAGACCATCAAGTTATAGTGGATATCTGGCCTACAGGTATTGTAAAGAGAAAGAGAAGCAAACTGGAGTTTGACGAGCAAAATGACGAGTGGAGGCGCAGACATGGTTACAAGCGTGTGAATGATGAAAATGATATTCCCATCATTGAGGCAAAGGCATCTGATGGTAAGATACTCCTTGAGTAAAGGTGATTTGCAGGGCAGTGGACTGTGGCTTCCATTTTATAACATGAGAAGTTTGATCACTATGTGTGCTGCAAAAGAATTTCATTGTTTTCCTTGTGCTGTGAGCTAAGGTGGCCTGGCTTTGACTTATCATATTATACACCTATCCCAATGAAGTCATCTTGACCTTTCTAACAAGTGAGTGGTGGCCTGCATGTTTGTATTTTGCCTTGGATTTTCAGCACCCTTTGGATGTTGACATCTTTGCAATTCCTTCACACATCTGTGCTGAGTCTGTTCTGCTGATGTTTTGGCTGTCAGAGCCTGGGGTGGATCCATTTTTAAAGCTAAGAGCTGATAAGAAAGAGCGAGTTGCCAAGCAAGAGAAAAACCAATTGGAGAATTTGAAGAGAGCTGCTAAAATTGGTGGCAAGGGTGCCTTACCCAGGTATCTTTCCATACCTCTGCTTGTTTGGCAAACTGTCTTTTTTTTATGCAGCAAATGCAATGGTGGAAAACACATTATAGATTGTCTTCTTTGATTGGAAGTATTTAGACACCTCAGCCCACACTACTCTCTAGACAAGGCAGAGATTGCAGTGTGTTGTTTCCACGGGTTCTTTTGAAAGTTTGTTTCTAGATCAGGAGGAACTAACAAGGGCAATGAACTGCAACAGTACCTTGCAATTGGCAGCCACCTCTGTACCCATAACAGGTACCAAAGAGCCCACTAAACGCCTGAGCAAGGAGATTGTTGGGCAAGCAGCTGGGCTAGCTAGTACTGCTACTGCTAGTATTGGCAAGTTTGACAAGAAGCTCCCAGGGGAGAAGCCTCTGAAGTTTGCTGGAAAGCATCGGAAGGTAAGAGCATTTATGCAGCATGTCCTTGAACCATCTTGGACTGTATATGGTTTGTCTGCTGTCACAGAAGGTTTTTCTCTGGGTTCTCTTTTGGGACAGCAACATATGTATGAGAGTTCGATTCTGGTGTACCAGTGGTAGATATTACTAGGATGGATGTGAAAGTAATTTGTCACACCTATAATGGTCACCACTGTCAGTTTCATACCATATTTCTCTGTGTATTAAGCATACATTATTTCTGTTGGTGTGTTCCAATCTCATAGTTTTCTACATGTAAAGGTATTGACTAATACTACTCTGCTGCCTTCTCTTTATTTGATTTCAAGGGCATTCTTTCCTGCCCATGGTCTATGGTTATGCATGTAGGAGTTTCAGTAAATATATGAGGACAGTATCTTTACCCCTTTTATTTATGTGGTTGCCAGTACTTAAATTGTGTGTTTCCATTGAAATCAAAGTTCATACTGGATGACTGACTATTTCCATCGGGTATATGGTCTGCAGTTTTTGCCAGTGGTGGATGGTAAGGGTGAAGAGAAGCAGCTGCTTCAGGATGTACTTAACAAGGTTATATCAAAGAATTCCCATGACATTCTTGATGTCACCAAGGCATGGTTCTGTATCCTTTTCCCATGCTTTGAACTGGAGAATTTTCTTGCACACAAGCAGCTCTTTCCTGTTTGTCAAGTGTTTACGGGTATTACATGTAGCATGATTGCTTTTGGGTGCAGTGTTCCACAGTTTTCACTGTAGAACATGCAGACCACCCACCAAACATGTTTCAGAGTAAAATTGCTTTAAGAAATCTGATAAGCTTTTTGTATATGCCTTCCTGGTGATTTCTGTATGCAGGCAGTGAGCATGCACAACGTAGAAGAGGAAGGAAAGAGGGCACAACAAAACCGAAAGCAAGGTGGTAAGAAAAGAAAGCAATCTTCAAGAGATGCCCGTCCATCGAAGAAGGGTGGGAAGTTAAACCGCAAGGTAGTTAGCAAGTCACCTGGTAAATCAGGGAGCAAAGGTGGGACCCGAGCTTTGGGTAAAGGGAAGAACACAAAAAGAGTAAAACGGTAATGCAACTTTGTCAATTGTTTGGCATTTCCTCCATTTCTCTCTAATGAGATTCTTAGAGGAAGTATGCCATCAAGGCAGAAACATCTTCCAGTTTGGTGTTGGTACTTGAAAATCTGGTGAAAGGCATCATCAAGAGGTGTTGATTCAAAGTCCTCAAATGTTCTTTTCAGTCCAGGTTCTTCCCTTGACTTGATCTCAAGATGAATGTGGATTCCAGTGTGGTTTTTGCTTATGAAAGTGAGTCAACATTGTTAATGGTATAGGAAAGTGGTTGTGCTCTGCTCAGTTTAAAGACCACTTGAGATGATAGGTAGCATTGAAGATCTGGTACAAATGGGAATTCCAGTCTGTTTACAGTACCTAGTTTATGAGATGGATGAGCAGTGCTTGCACCTGTTGGGTGTAATGCAGGCATGGCAACAGTAAGTCCTATAGACTTTTTCCATGAAATTAGGGCCAAGACCCCTTCTCTCACATTTGTTCTCAGTAGGTACCTTGCTTCCTCGGGTCTTCTTCCAGGAAGTCCAAATATTCTCATGGAAGTGAAGTTGGGGTTTTGCTAATTGTGTGCTGAATCATGATAAATGTGCCATGGCTTTAGGGGATGTTCTGCTTCCAAGTTGCTGCCAGTGCTGTGCACTTTGAAATGGATTTCTTCATTTCCATTTTTCATAAAAAAAGGTCTTTGCTGAGATTGTGGATGTTTTCATGAAATTGGGGATTTTTATTTTTAATTTTTCTAAAAATTCTAAAAATCTGGAACCCAAAGTTCTTAAGAAATTACACTAGTACTAGGGGGGTTTGAAGACTGATTATCTAGTTGCAATAATTGTTTTTTCAATAAGCAATTATTTCAAATGTCCACTTGGCTACATATGAGTGGTTTGATTATGGAATCATTGATTATTCAAAACTCTACTTAAGAGTAAAGTTTTGAGAAATTAATGATTCAAAGGTCATTCTTATGAACACTTCCTCACCCTTTGGATTGAAGGAGTTGAGGTTGTGACATACATGGCTGTGGCTGAAATTGACAACATTTATCTTTGTCTATGCTATGAACATATATCACCATGGGTGTAATAATTAGCAAATAAAAATTAAACCTCAACACATAAAAATTCTGATAAGAGTCTTAAATTGCCCAATCTGTTTTTAAATTCAGACATTTCCAGGTGTAAAGTGTCTTTCGTCCAGAATCATTCTGGTGCTTGAGCATGTCTAAGTACTAGTTCAGTGGAAAATCAAGCTACAAGGATCCCAAGCTGATTTCCAGCATTCACTACTTGACTTGAAAGTGTTGACAAGGAAGAAAGAAACTACAGGTAAAGATTACCTCAATGGTGTAGCTTGCATTAACAAATAAAGGGATGAAACCCCCTCAATAACATGCAGCTCTGCATGCAATCAATTGTGGGGAGGGAATGCTAGTCAGGGTACAACATCAAACGGAAGCAACAATGTTTCTGGACAGGTAAAAAGCCAATTGTGCACACACTGGTCACCCATAACTCATGGATTGCTGGAGAAGCAATTTTCAAATCCTATCAAAATATGGAACATAGAGATATGTATACAAATAGTAAGTACATTACATGATTGCAGTTATTTCTTTGTGGAAAAAAAAAACTAGAACTGTGTGCAACACAGGCCCACACAATTATGAAATCTTCTCATTCCCTTTAGTGATGAAACACAAGTGTTCTCAAGAGTAAAAGTTCCTGCCTCTTTCAAAAATAGCAATGGGCAGATACTTCTGTGCATGGTTGATGGTTGGATTGAGCAACAAGTACACTGTGCTCTCGTTGGTGTCCGTCAGCTGCAACAATTGCAGCAAACCCCTTCATTAATGCCTCATTCAATGAATCTTTTGAACAAATTGCACAAAAGCTAGAAAAGAAGATGTCAGGGTGAAAGCAGAAAGGAACTTACAGCTTTATGAATGAGCATATCTGAGTCCTGAATGTCACTGATGTTTGAGTACCAGCCTAGCACATCATACTTGGGAAAGACCTTCTTATCATCTGTCAAAACCATACCTGAGGACAGCTAACAACATTTTGAATTGATTCTTCAGTCAAGCTTTTGAGTAGACAGCAAATAACACCACAAGGCTTTTCTATATTACAGAGCTCACATGACTGAAGATGGAAACTCTTGGGCAAACCGCCTGAGCACACACCTCGTGAGCCCTCACTAACCCTAACCCTAAACTCACTGCCAAGCTTGAGCTGAGACATCTATGGTATCCAGGAAGGCACATGAACACTGAGCACATAATCTGGTGCTGCAGATGCAGAGCACAGTAAATGTCCTGAGATCATGAAAAATAGCCACCCAGAATAAGAATAAATAAATAAAATGGCGACAAATTGCTTCCAACCTGACTCACAAATCTTTGCAAAACCTAGCCCTAACCCTAGAGAAATATTGGCAACAGTCAATCGCCGCTTTTCCATCACATCTTCAGGAGCACAGCCACCGGAGAACCAAAGCACTCTCCACTCTCTCCTCTCTCTCTCTCTCGCGCGCTTGCTCCCTCACTCCCTCCCTCTCCGCACACAGTAAGTAGGTCCCTACACCAAAGCTTTCTAGGGCTTGCAGAGACCATCCATAAATTAACAAAGAAATCGTAGATTTTATCAAATCTACGTGACCGAATCGTAGAATCCACGATCCACAGAATTCGTGGAAAGAGGGCGGAAAGATGCACATCTACCGTCAAGATTTCCCATAGGTGAACGATCCAACGGCTCACAACCACCCATGAAATTAGGGTTAGGGTTAGGGTTAGGCATTCGGAGTTAGGACCTTTGTTGTGTAAATTCACCACTGGGGTTTGCTAGGTCTCAGGGCGTCAAACTAGTTGTGACGTTTAGAAGAAAAGGAGAACATCAGAGCGTCTTTAGTATTCTTTGCAATTTTTGTGGTGGTGTGACATCGTGAGCAATATTTGGGAGATGTGGAAAAAGTGATTGTTTTGTGGAAACTTGGGTAGTACGATTGATGCTCTTCAAGTTAACAGCAGACGACTTTGCTGAAGTGTCATTAGGATTGTCAGATTATAGTTTTGAAGCTTGTGAGGATTTAGGACCACGAGGAGTAGAAAAGGAGGAGGGAGTCGGGCAAAATGATGACGCAGGATTCTGGTATCGAAGCAAAGGAGGCAGCGGTGCGAGACGTAACAAAGCTGCTGCCAGATTCACTTGCATCCATGAGATCTGATTATGCTGCTCAACAGCAGGTTTGCAATTTCTTATTCCTTTTTCTGAGATGAAAGTGGGAATTTTTTTGAACTTTGCAAGGAGGTGGGCAAACAGGTTCACCACGCTGGACACTTTTATTCTCTTTAAGCCTAAGACAAATGAAAAGACAAACCCTTACAAAAGATGTACAAAAGACAGGTAGGGTTTGTCTGAGGCATCCTTTGCAAGTGTTTGTGATATGCCAGATGCTAGCATAATATGATAACCTTACAAAAGATATTGTAAGCTGAGGGATGTAAGTCTTGGTGTCTGCAGAAAGTTTAGGAATCATGCCTATATTTAAGCCCTACCTAGTAAAACTGGAAGCATGGAAAGTATATATCTTGATTGTCTGTAACCCCTAAATGAATTTGTTGTGTTATTCTTGGCAGCACAATAACGTGCATCTCAGCACCAATATAATGACACAGGTTTGTGGGTCCCTATTTGTATATCATGAACTCCCTTGTATTCTATCCTTTGTCCTGCCTGTTAAAAATTCTTGTCCCTCTACAGTAGATAGCCAGGGAGTGTGGAGGCAGTGAGCCAGTTGCCTGGAGAGAATTGATGAGACCAGTTCTTATTCATGGGATACATAATTAAAAGGACTTGTGTTTTGTAAATTGAGGTTAGCTTGATCTATTGCCAGCAAAATTTATGCTTCTTTGCAATTTTTCATTTGACTCATAACATATGTATGGCCAGGAGCAACAGGGAGGCCATCTGCATCTGCAGCAACCACCCTGGTTGCAGCCAACCAGTGACCCTTATGCAGGGTTTCCTCAACAATCAAACCAAGGAGGAGATGGTTATGGTATTCAGTTTGGAGCTGGTGGGAATGATGGAAGAGAAGCAGGTGGTGGAGAGGAAGATTACAGTGTTTATAACCATGAGAAGCTTCAAGCAGATGCAGGTGGGGGCTATACTCAAGGAAGTGAGGTTGGCTATGGTGTCAGTAATGGTGGAGGTGAGGGGAACAACTCCAGTTATGCCACTCCTGTGGGGCATCAAGAGGAAGTAGAGGGAGGGCTAGGAACAGGAGTAGGAGGTAATGAGCAAAGTGACCATAACAGTGGTTCTGCTGGGGATGGAAGCTCTGGGAAGAGACGACGGAGTCGTTGGGGTCCTCAAGCAGACGGGGAAGGAGATGGCAATGATGGTGACAGTTCTTCGGGCAAGAAACGGAAATCTCGTTGGGCATCTGATGAGCCTAAGGGTCCACTTCTGGGCCAGATTCAGCTTCCAGATTTTGTGAAGGAGCTCACTGGTGGAGTTGACCTCGACCCTGAGTTACAAGCTCTCAACATCAAGCTTCTGGACATCAATAGGAGGTTGCAAACAGGACTTGTGGTTGATGATAGGATTGATGGCAACAGGTCACCTTCTCCAGAGCCTATATATGACAACATGGGCATCAGAATCAACACACGGGAGTACAGAGCTCGTGAGAAATTGACACGGGAGAGGCAGGAAGTGATTGCAATGCTTATCAAGAAGAACCCTGCATTCAAACCTCCTGCTGACTACAAGCCACCAAAGCTGTACAAGAAACTTTACATTCCTGTTAAGGAGTATCCTGGTTACAATTTCATTGGATTGATCATCGGCCCTCGTGGCAACACCCAAAAGCGAATGGAGAAAGAAACAGGGGCCAAAATTGTTATTAGGGGAAAGGGTTCTGTCAAGGAAGGTCGTTCTGCTCAGAAACGTGATCTGAAGCCTGATCCTGCAGAAAATGAGGACTTGCATGTCCTTGTTGAAGCAGATACTGCTGAGGGTCTGGAGAAGGCGGCAGGCATGGTGGAAAAGCTTCTAGTCCCAGTTGACGAGGGCAGGAATGAGCACAAGAGAGCGCAGCTTCGGGAACTTGCAGCACTGAATGGGACAATACGGGATGATGAGTACTGTCGCCTCTGTGGGGAACCTGGGCACCGGCAGTATGCCTGTCCTGCCAGGCATTCCACTTTCAAGAGTGATGTATCTTGCCGCATCTGTGGTGATGGAGGCCATCCAACTATTGACTGTCCTTTGAAGGGCTCATCACAAGGCAACAAGATGGATGATGAGTACAAAAGCTTTTTGGCAGAGCTGGGTGGGGGTGGTGCTGAAGGAGGTGGAATGCCTGGAGGTGGTGGAGGTGGATCTGGGGAGGTTGGCCCAAACAGACAGACAGGTCCTACATTAGCTTTACCAGGACCACAAGGTGGAGGCACACTTCCATGGACAGGGGGTACAGGTGGTGGTACAGGAATGATGGGGTTTGTTAGCCCCAGTGCTGGAGGAGGAGGAGGGGGAGGGCAGGGGCTTGGTCCGAGCTCTGGTGGGCCATTAGGTGGATCAATGGGCGGATTTGGGGGAGGAGGTGGGATGGGTCTTTCCATGGGTGGAGGGGGAGGAATTGGCATGCCACAGCCACAGGGCTCCGGAAACCCATTTTTCTCTGGTCCACAAGGAGGAGGTGGAGGCAGTGGTGGCATGGGGAACAAGTTCAACAAGGATGATGATGCCAATCTCTATGTTGGTTACTTGCCAAGCACTATTGATGATGAGGGACTTGTGCGTCTTTTTGCCCCATTTGGTGTTGTAGAAGATGCCAAGGTGATTAGGGATCGCCTTAATGGATCTAGTAAGGGCTATGGCTTTGTCAAATATGCTGACCCTTCATCAGCCACTGCAGCAGTGGCACACATGAATGGCTACAGAGTGGAGGGAAGAGTTCTAGCTGTTAGAGTGGCAGGGCCTGCACCACCTCCCAGGGGTCCTGGAGGAGGGCCTCCCGTACAAGGTGGGGAGCCAATGGGAGGTGGAGGTGGTGGTGGTGGTGGTGGCAGTGGCAGATATCCACCTCCAATGCAAGCTGGCCCTAGAGGTCCTCCAGGTGGTGGTATGGTGGGCAACAACATGGCTCCTCCACCATGGGGAGGACCCCCAGGCCCAATGCCTATGTATCATCCCTATGGGCCCTCTTCAGGGCCCAATCCTTATGGTCACCATCCTCGTGGTCCACCTTCTCAGGGAGGAACTCTTCATGGAGGTCCACCACCTCAGTATGGAGGACCTTACAATGGGTATCCAGGGCCAGCCTCACAAGGTGTTTCACCTGGAGGCCCCCTTCCTCAGGGTATCTCCGGAGGATTCTCTCAAGGACAATCTGGAGGAATGGATGCAGGAGGTCAAGGGGCAGGGATTCCATCAGGCAGTGGTGCAGGAATGGGTGGAAGGCCAGGAAGTCAAGTACCAGCTGCTGGGGGCTCACCACTTGGTGGATATTCAGCTGCTTCCCAGTATCATGGTTACTACCCACCTCCTCCACCATCTAATGCCCCACCTGCACCCCCACCACCCCCACCTCCAGGTGGCAGTGCAGTACCTCCCAGCTGGCCAGGGAATACTGGTGTGCAATCTGTATCTGGTGGGCAGAGCAATGCAGTGGAGTCAGAGTATGAGAGGTTCATGTCAGAGATGGGTCGATGAGAGATGGAAAGAAGCAAGCAATCTTGAAATGTTTGTCAAGAGTAGCATGATCTTTGCTCTCAGGTTGTCATGGCTATTTGGAGGAGAGAAGAGGGTTCAGCATGTGAGGGTGTTTTCAGTGGCTGTCTCCTGAGATTTGTGGTCCCCTTGAGATAACTGGAAAATTTGATATTTGATGTTGAGAAAGGCAGGTAGAATTGAGTAGTTTTATGGTCTGATAGATGATAGTACATCTTCAAGGTGGGCAGAGCTGGTCTGTGTTGGAAAGGGGGTGCTGTGAATTGTGATCATTGAGAGAGTGGTCAGAAAGGGTCTGTCTATAGGGGAGGCCATTATGTACAGCATTGCAAGTTTGTGGTGGTGTGAACAGGTGGTTCAAATCTGGATCATACAGTGCAGGTCTGCAACATATTGAGTTCAAGGTGACAGTTCATGTCACTTGCGCAAAAGTGTTACATTGAAGACGTAACGATTTGAGTTTTCTAACGATCTGGCACATGAACAGGGGAGAAGGCGAGAAGAGCTGCCTTGATGTGGATATTAACATGGGTGTATGTGTGGGATCTTGATGCTGATGCTGTTCGCCATCCTAACTGCGTTGCCACCAATCTTTGCAGATTCATACATGGCATGTGGAGTATACTAGAAAGTGCAGATAAGCAGTAGATCATGCATTGCTCTCAATGTTGGTATGGAAGAGTGCTAATGGCAGCTGTGCTGACCGTGGTTCTCTATCACAGGGCTAATGTTGGAGTCTTTGCCTAGAAGTCTTGAGAGTCTCCACTTAGTTGTGGACTGTTTGTTTGACTAAAATCTCTTGTGGGATGGAGCTACTTGAGTTGGCTTTTCTAGAAGTTAGCTGTACTGATGCTCTAACGTTTCTTGGTTTTGTTAATGCTTAGTTCATGAGGGCATATATTGATTTTGCAACTGTGTTGTTTTCTAAGTAGGCTGTTGGATGCTAACCTGCCTTCTGATCTCAACTGATGCTTACACTTGTTGACATGAAGTTCTTTTCTGATCACCTGGTGAAACTCAAGCTTTCTGGTATAGATATTACTTTGTTTGCTGCAACCCATATTATCTGCAGATGCTACGGCAATTCATGTGGCTGTTATTTTGAAAATCTTCATGTGCCACTGCCATTGACTCAAAAGGAGGTCGAAGATAGCACTCTTTTGGTGGCCTTGTGCTAGCAGTTTGTTGACAATGTCCTGTCCCCAGTGATCAGGTTCATAATAGCAGCTGCATAATGGAAATGACTGGAATGGTAATTTCGTTTTGAGCGGGCTAATGAGTCTGACAGTTTAACGTGTACATGTCTTCTCATTACTCAGGCTGGTGTTGGACTGATTCACCTCTATCTGAATCTCTTTCAGGACGTGCCCAGCGCTTTGGTGAAAGGCATTATTATGTTTGCAACGACCATATGTTTGCTTTTATCGCGAGCGTATGATTCAGGGTACTGTGCACCACAAATGTGTCCTCATGAAATACTTAATTTAGGTTTGTGCTAGTACATCAAGTCTAGGTGATTTGTAACAAGAAATAACTCACCTTCTAGAGCTTTTTGTGCACTTCTTTTCATTTTATTTTTTGACTTAATTTGGGGTATGTCAGTCATTCTTGTGTTGGGTTTTGGAGTCAAAACATACAGTAGTGAAGAAACAAAATGTCTGGTCTTGAAGTGTGCCAAAGGAACTTTGTGCAACAAGAACATGTAACTGTTTTGTTTGCTGAGTGTATAACAGTCTGAGAACAACTGACCAGCAAAGTGAGTTTCCTTATGATTCAAGATTGGTTGAATGTTGCCAACAATGAATGTCAAGTTGTTTGTAGAGAGGAGGTTACTTGTAGTGAGCAAAAGCCATGGGCATCACAGAAGAGTGGACTGGGATTGCAGTCAAGTTGGGGAAAGCTCATGAAAGTCCTAAATGTTGAACTAAATGTGTTGGAATTGGTGATCATTGCTTGGTGCCCAGTCAAATTTGCTTCTATTCAGTCTTTTGTAATTGTGTTGCTGGTAATTCAGGAGTGTGATGAGGATGAGTACTTGGATCTTGCAGGTTGTGTTACTCTCTGATGATGATGCTGTTTTTCTTTTATGTTGGTCTTTCTTGTTTCTCACTTTTTCTTGGTTTTGGTTACCTTTCAGTTTTTCACGGCATGACACAAAATCACCATTCATTCTAGAGAAAAAATTGCATTTCTTTAGTTGGAATCTTTGACAATGCACAAGAAGTAACCAAAATGAATATTATTGTGCCAAGAACAGACCAAAAAATTCTCAGATTTTGACTGGAGACAGAGAGGTGATGTTTCCTCATTGAATGCTTCGAAACTGTTGTCCTGCATGACTATTCAATGCTACCAGTTGGGTGAATCAGAAAATGTACTGTTGTCCTGCATGACTATTCAATGCTACCAGTTGGGTGAATCAGAAAATGTATTTTTTACACTCTGCCTTGCAGAGACGACTGTATACTGTGCAAAAGCAACGTAACCTTCCAACCCTAATCAATACCCACGAAACCATTTGTGGATCCTGAACAGGGTTTAGAAAAACCATCACCCTCTAGAGGATTTTGTTTTACTATGAAAACAATGAGGTATAGGAACTCGGACTAAGCATCAATTCATCTGATTTGCATTGAAAAATGGCAGTCTTCATTGATCATAAATGTTTATAGTTGTCATGGAGTCATAGATGTTTATAGCTCTGCAATCATCATACAAACAAAAGAGTTTTCAATCAGGAAAAAGATAAGACCCTTCAAATGTCCCAATGATTGGACATTACATGAACAAATCATCAAGCAATACAGTACATGAAAATCAAGGTGTGGATGTACTTTTAGCAACTCAATCAAACTGGCCAATCATACAGGAATTTTGGAAATTACTTTGAGAGTAGACCACATGGCTGTGAAGCTAGATTTACAGGGGATCTTTTCACTTGTAGTGCCAATTAAACTTTTGTTCTGCTTTTGGAAGCTTGCCCTGCATGGGAAAAGCATTAATCAAGCCAAAACTAGACAAAGGTCTAGCAATGCCTGTTGCTTGCTGGTTTGCATCTGTTATCTACAATCCCAGTATACCTTGCTGAAGACACACTTACAAGCTTCAGCCAGATATCCATTGGAGCACCATTATCCTAATGGTTTGTATCATCTTCAGGTCGACCTTCAATTGGAAGACTGTGTCCACCTGATGAAGGGGTTCCAAGTGTTGCTCCATGCTGCAGTTCCATTACCAGCCACCGCACTGCTTTGCTCATTTGCTCAAGCCGCAATGCACTTAGAGCCGGAATCGCTGTTCTATTTGAGCCTTCCTCTCCAGGCTTTGCACTCCTGGCTGTAATGGGGCCTGTTGCTTCATCCACCAAACACTCAGATCCTATTCTTTGCCTGAGAGACTCCTGCATGAACCCCATACAGCATCATAATCCATTCAGAAGAGGAAAATATTCCACAAAGACTCATAAAGTTAGCTCTCCATTGAGATAGAACAGCTCCACTGCACTATCTATCAATTCTGAAGGATGAAGGGCAGTACCACGAACTCCTGGGCATGGTCACAAGCAACATGGAAAAGCTGCAGATTGTTGTGGAAATTTTCTAAAGCGGCATCTGTCTGGGCTGTCCTCCTTTAAAACCCCAGCGAGCCACAAAGTCAGAAAAATGAGTGGTCTGAGAAGCAAAGGTACATCTCAAATTGTATTTATAACAAGGTTAAAATGGCAGATTGTGTGTTAAAACTCTCTGACATGAAGCATCTCCAGATAGGAAAGGCTTTCCCCTCTTGCAGCAGCACCAGATCCCATCATATTTTCAAAACTCCCTCTACTGGAGAAGTTTGCTCTTAAAGGACCAATCTTTGAGCTGGGTTGCAGACTCAATTCTCTTCTTCGAGAATTGATACAGAAAGGTATATATCTTTCATAAGAATAGAGAAATCTCCATTCTCACAATAAAGAAGAAACAGCAAGGTTAACACTTCCTCAGGAAGCCTCAGAATGAACCAAACTAGGGGAGACAGAACAAACAAAAACAAAAAACACACACCGGTACGAACAAAAGTGCCAGTCTCACACCTGTTCAGGGACCATCAACAGTAGTATGTATGATAGTGACTTAACTACCACAACTTCCCGACTGACTTCATCAGCTCCCTATAGTGGGTAAAGGCCAGTGACAAGCACCAACCTATGAACTGAATTTCTGCTGCAATTCTGGAAGCAACAAGAAGACTCAGCCATACTACTGGCTAGCAACAGACCACAACAACAAGGACAAGACAAAAAAACAAAGAATGACAGAAAGGGAAAAGAAAAACTAAAGGAAAAAACAAACAGGGAAAGACTATGAACAAGTGGGCTTACAAGAAGCTCCCCAATTACAAGACCCAAAGCAACACTTGATTACAGAAAGGTATATCAACACTACAACCTGGATTCCACCACCTTTATAAAAAGGTTTTTATTTTCATCTCCCCATGTTGTGACCTGTTTTCAAGACCAGTTAGTGCCACCACAGCCAGTGTGACATCTGCACTGTGTTGTGGGTTAGGCTAGTGATTGAGCTGAGCACCATACTTCATGTCTGGTGAATTACCAACATGACCCCCTCACCAGTATGACTCAGAAACTTGCCCATTAAGAGTTGCAAAGACTTGCCTCTCTAACTCAATGATTGCAGAGCTTTCCTTGTACTGTACAACAGAATTTTCTTTCCCTCAGAGAAGCAAACATGCACCTAGATCTACCTAGTGCCGCATTCCCTCTTGTGTTTTTAACAAAACCTAGAATCTTTGGATTTCATCAAGGAAGAAAATGAAATTCAAAGATACTCACTGTACTTCAGAAGCATCCTTTGCCTCCAAGACTGTTGCAGCTGCACTAATCAGCTCCTGCCAACCCATCCTCCAGAGTTGAGAAAGAAGAAAACTAATGATGCTGGAATATTAAGTAAAACCCTGGAAGTAGAGAGACATTATGACCTGGAAATGACCCTGGTAATGATTGTTCAAATGCATCACTGGGGAACTATGGATGGTATCATCTTGCATATCATGATGAGTTTGGGTTGATCTTGCACCAAAAACTTGAGGGTTTTGATGTTTGGGTTTTTCAATATAATATGCAAGACCTAGTCATGAAAAACATCATCAAAAAATATAGGTCAAATCATCTGATGCAGAGAGAAACCAAGAGATTAACATACCAGATAAGCCTTTTGCAGACTTTGAACCAAGTGATCCATTGTGGGTGTTATGCACTCCAAACCCTGTTCTAATCCTTGAAAAAAATGGTTCCACCAACGACAACCATCATCGCCAAACCATGTAAAAACAAAATCTTTAGCACCACGGTTTGAATTGCATTATTTGGGTGGAAGAAGTTGAGAAGAGGTAGGTCAGAACTGGAGAAACCCTAAGTGGCGGGACCCACTCCTTCTTTCCTTCCTTCCGTCTTTCCTTTAACCCCTCCTTCATTTCTTTTCCTTTCTTCTTCCTTTTTCTATTTTTCCCCCCTTTCTCTCAATTCTTTGAAATTTCTTTTTCCTATTTTTTTCTTGTTATTTTTTTCCTAGCAGGATGTGTTTTATCATCCCTTCTTCATTTTTTTTCCATTTTTTTTTCCTCAAATTTTGCTGTTTCTTTTTGTTCTTGTTGATTTTTTCATCTCTGTTATTTTTTCCAAGGAGGATGTATTTCATCCTTCCTTTCTTTTTTTCTTTTTTTTTTTTTTTTTTTTTTTTTTTTTTTTTTTTTTCTTTTTTTCTTTTTTTTCTTTTTTTTTTTTTTTTCATCTCTTTTTTTCTTCCATGTAGGATTTCTTTTATCCTTCCTTCTTTTTCTTTTTTTCTTTTTCTTTCTTGCATTTTTTTCTTTTTCCTTTTCAGTTTTCTTGCTCTTTTTTTTTCCCCCTATGTTTAGGGTTTAGGGTTTAGGGTTTTCCTTCTTTTTTCTTGCTCCTTGGAGGATGTGGTCATCCCAGTGATTGTTTTTGAGGGACCATTTTGCAAAAGGAAAAAAAAGAAGTCCCAAGCAACAGGATTACTGCAGCCTCCTTTGCACATGCAACATCCTCAGGAGAGTTCATCATAACCCCTTGAGATGATTGAAATTTTGCAGGTTTTAGATTTTTGCTGCAATCTGATGCTTCCTGGTGCAGACATTTTGTTGCAACTGCCATTTATCCAGAGTATGTATAACTTGCTCTCCACTTGCACCATTTTCAATAAACCCTTCCTCAAATACTTGATTGATTTTTGGTCATCAAAGTGTTGTCTTCAGATTTTGGGCAATCTGATAGTATGTCAAGCAGAGATGCTATGTTCCCTTTTATCAACACACACTGTTTTATAGCTTCTTCCTCTGCTGTACATGCAATATACTCTTGGGCCGAATGTTGATCACCCCCTTCTTCTTCTACTTCTTCTTCTTCTTTTTCCAATGCCTCTTGGAATTTTGGTGAAATGTAGTTTGCAGACTTTTTGGAATCCAGTGGTTCCAAACTTTGGTTCAGATCTATCATACTGTCAGCAAAGTTCTCACAAATTTCAAGCTTTGGAGACTGCAGCCTCTCTACAAAGATTCTTGTTGTTGGCTTTCACTGGAACTGGAAATGAAGAATAAGTTGGCCATTGGTGTAGAGAGACTGCATTCTGGTTGGTAGTTTGCAACTACAGGAACAAGATCTTGCAATTGATCTCATTTCAACTGAGTGATTCTGAAGCAAGTGACTTCGAGAAAAGAATTGAGTGAGTGCAATAGAACCCTCTCCTTGATCCAATTGCTCTGACTGAAAACAAATGGTCAATATTGTAAAAAAATTTTGCTACAATGAAAATGTTCCAAGAAAAAACAAATGCAAAAAGAAAATGCTTCATTTCAAGGTCATTTTTGTTTTCTTCGAATGCCAATATCATACTCCCTGATCGAATTTGGCAACAAATTGACGAATAATTAATTAAATTTTAAATCTTAACTTCAGCACTTGGTTTTTTGATTCTGAAATCTTCGACATGTAACGGTTATAAAACATAGTAAACACATTCTTGTTATATTTTTGGGAATTTTTAACTACGGTCAACAAATTAAACATTTGACATCATTTCTTATTCAAAGTTATGTTTACAATCATATCACCATAATTTTCATAATAATGTTAAAACACCCAAAAGAAAAAAAAAGAAAAAAATGTTATTCAAATCAAAAGTTATTTATCATTACCCAAGCCCATGTATAACTTTGGTTATTAATTGTGCAATGACGTTTCAACATATGATTGATTTTCATAAAATTTGCAAAAATAAAACTTCAAATACAAGATGTTACATCTTTGAACTTAATATTTATAACCTAATTTTTAAACCCCAAAGTTTTACATGTTTTAAAAATTATAATTTTTTTCTATTTTCATCATAATTTCGATTGGATTTAAATTGACATTTGGTTTTCCCTTGCTTCTTGGGTCTTTTTCATTATTTAAGTTAAAGAAATTTTGTGTAGTGCTTCTAAATTATAATCCAACATGCTTAAAATGGCTTTGGTGATATTACAATTTTTGTATATAAACTCATGTTTTGGAATCATAAATGATTGAATATTTTTTAATTTTAAGTTGAAATTAGAATCATGCAAATAATTGAAAACAATAAATATAATTCTAAGTTGTGTTAATTTGCTTGAAATTTTTTATAATTCTCCCAACCACTTGAAATACATATAATAAGTTTTTATTTACATATTTCTGTGTGTCATTTGATGAAATCACATGTAAATAACATGTAGGAGTGCATTAATTGTATATACTCAACCTTGTTATTGACGTAAACAATTTTCATTAGATAAATTGGGCTAATGAAGATGGTAATTAATGTGGAGACTAATCAAATTCTCCAATGAATATGTATTGTAATCATGCAATATTATTTGAGACACTAAAAATTAATTTGGTAAATTAATTAAATCATTTTTAGTATAATACTTAATAATTTGATAAAGAATTGATTTTATGATAAAGAATTTTGTTTATAGCAATCCTTAACATTTTATTCATTTGATATCACAATGGTCAATATCAACCTATAAAAATAAATATTAATCAATAAAATTCAGGGTTGTTAATATTTTCCTTATATTTTTAGTAAGTTTTGAGTTTTTCCTACTATGTTGAAATTGTCCCCTATTTTAAAAAAGGTTTTTTGTACAATTGAATGTAAAAGTTTAGATTATGGAATTATTTCAAATATCTTCTTTAATGTGTCTGCATTATTCCTTAGATTTTATTTTTTTAAAATTGGGTTTAATTTCAAATTTCAACACATTGTGTTAAGGGGAAATACTTATTGATAATTCATATACCATATTTGTCAAATTTCACAATGCATGAATGGTAGTGTCTTTTTAGATGTTGTTCAAATCATTGTTGGTCATGGCAAGCCAATTGAATAATATATAATAAGTTCAATATTTTATTCATGTATTTCTATGTGTCATTTTGTAATTTTTCCATCTTTTGTAGTTGATGACTTACTCATTCCTTAGTTTTTATCAAGATTTTCGTTGCATCCTCCCATGTTTGGGTTATTTTGAAATTGAATGAACATGAGGATTTGACAAACTCTTATGTGAATGCTTGGTGATGAACAATGTTAGTAAGTGACATAATTTCTAGCAACATAACAACTTGTCTTGAAATGTTTGTCAACATGCTAGTGTCGACTTGCATGACATTGCTTACCAACATGCTTTTGTAAGCTTGTGCATTGGAACTCATTAACATGACTCCTTCATCTTGTTCAAAAGTACTTGCATTCATACCAGTATTGGGTCATATTGTGACTTTAGCCATTTGGTTCCTATGAATTGACTCCTCAAGACCAACTTCCACTCATATCATGTCGTCATTATGAACTTTTATGAAGGAATGAAACTATGGGACCTTCCTTCACCACTATAATATTTTCAAGGATATTTCCAAGTTAGCTATCCCCCTCTTGTAATGTTGTCATTTTCAAATATAATATAAAGTCTATTACATCTTGCAACAACACTTAGTTTCTCTCCCTCCTATCTTGGATCACTAGTTGGATTGCATGTACATTCATTGTTTTAACTTGTGGATATAATGTCATTCTTCTTAAATCCTTGGGATTTTTAAAAACAAACATGGTCTAATCTCCTTTAACTCCACTTGAATACATTCTCCAACATAATATTTTATCACATGGGTTAAGGTAATGCTATTAATGTGTTGTTTGGTTTACTTGCCTTTGTCCACATTGTTCCAATCTTGATTATTGTTTTGGAGCTCATTGGTAAATTGATCTACCCAACTCACAATTTACCTATCTATAACTTGGATAATGTTTATCAATGCATTTGGCATAAAATCACTTAGTAGGAGAAATTGCCCCTTTTAAACCAATTTTTTTTTAACTACATGTTGTTTTCAATTATGTTGCAATCACAAATTTTTTTAATTTAAATAAATTAATTATGATTACCAAATAAATAAATTTGCTTACTAATTTAATAGACAATTGAAAACGACCTTGAACTAGGCCACCTCCAAAATATTTTTAACATCAATTCTAATTGATATATAGTTGAAAGGTTAATTAAAAGATGTGATATCATTAAACATCATATAATCATTAAATAACATGCAGCTTACATCACAAGTCATTTGTTCAATTATTTTGGTAATCTTATTTTAAGGATGGATGAAAAAGTTGAAGATGGATGGATGAAACATTATGCACATTTGTAATTTTATATCCAAGTGGATTGTTTTAATTTAAGCTACCTATATAGCTAGGTTATGCTACCTATTACATAGGTGTACATAGGTTTATACTAGGTTACATAATATATTTAGTTTACATATTTAGGTCACCTACCTATATATATTTAGCCTAGGTATGTAGGTGGTCCTAGCTAAATTACCCACCTAGATGACCTAATTTAAAATGTATATAAGACATATATATTTAACTTACAATATCTAAGCCTAACTTAAGTGACACATAACTTAAGTCTAGGCCTAATTTTAAATGACATGTGGCATGGTATAAGTTTAAATGTAGGTGCCATGTGGTCTAGGCACATGAGCCATTTAGTTTAGCCTAAATGACACATAAGCCATCTAAATTTAAGCCTAAAATAAGTGGCTTAAGTTTAAGCCTAACTTTGGTGCCACATGGTATGCCTAGGTTGAGGTTTAACCTAAATGCCATGTAGCATATTTGATTTAGGCATATGTGCCACTTGGCCTAGTTAAATGTCAAATAAATTATCTAAATTTAGGCCTAAAATATTAGATGGCTTTAGTTTAGGCCTAGCCTCAGTGCCACACGGTATGGTTGCCTAACCTAGGTGTCATATGGCCTATGTTTAGGCCTAACCTAAGTGCCAGATGGCATGGCTTAAGTCTAAAAGTCATTTAAATGCAACATGGCATGGTGTAGGTATAGGTTTAGGTGCCACATGGCTTAAGTCTAATTTATGTGACATGTGTCATGACCTAGGTCTAGGCCTAGAAATGCAACCTAATCCGAATCCCAAATGCCATGTGGCATGTGTATTATAGGCATAGGTGCCATATGGCCTAGGTGGTTTAGACCTAAATGCCACCTTGTTAACCATAGGCCTAATTTAGGTACTTATGAGATATGTTAGTTAGTAAAAGTTAATTAATAGCTAGTAACTTAGGTTAATAGGTAATAAGGTTAGGTTAAGTAGGTAATTAGATAGTAGTTGTAACTAAACTATAATTAGGTTGGAACTAAAATGTTTATCTTATATTATTTATTTTCCATTTTAAGTTTATAAACTATATAAGGAGATGCATTACAAATGTTGAAAAAACACAAAAGACATAAAAATGAAATTGCCATTTGGGATAAATTAATTAAAAAGGCCCAACCCCAAAACTAAACCCAAAATGAAATATGATTTTCTTAGTTGGATGCCACATCTATGTTTAGGTGCCACAAGGTTTAGCTTAACGTAAATGGCTTATGTTTTGGTGCCATGTGGCTTAGTTTAACCCTATGTTCAAGTGACCTAGCCTAAATTAAATTATCTATGTTTAAGTGCCATATGGTTTAACCTTTGGATGTGGATCTACCACATTCATTGAACTATCAATTAATCCTTTTGCTAGGTGTAATTGTAACATAGTTGAACTTACAACTAAAAATTTGATGATGTCATGCAACATTAGTGGATGAAGTTCATCCATCCTATGGTTACAATTCAAAATGACCTTGGATTATAATGGTAAATGTCCTTTTCAACTATAAATCATAATTGAAAATGAGTTAAAAACATAGTCATTCTTGTGGGGTTTCCTTCCTAACACAAGAAAAAATATTGGGTTTTTCCACTACCATCCATTGCAATTACTTGTCCAATTTAACCATTATTTGACTTATTATCATCATGCACAAATAGCAAGTGAAATTGTTTGCTAGTTATTGTGCATAATTTCCATAGTAAAAACAATGATTGTCTTCACTAGCATTAGATTTTTTCCTCCATGTTGGATTTTATAATAATGAAAAATATTTTGACATGGAAAATATCTCAACCCTAGACTCTCTACAAGAGTGGTAATATTGTTTAGTCATTCTTTTAACAACTTTTCAACTATTAACATCTAGCATAAATTGAATCAAGATTTGATAACAAATGGAAAATGTTATTCATAAGCTACACCTTACACTTACACAAAAGTCACTTTATTTTATTTTTTAATAATTCCAAATTGTTGATGTGGAAATTAATGTAGCATTTAACTTTATTAACAAATTGCATTATAATGATTAGTGATTTTTTTGACATCTTTTCAACTATCAAGATGGTACATGAATTGAATTGTAAATTTTTATCATGTTGAAACCATTGCTCATGGGTTGCATTTTGCACTTATCATAATTAATAAAACACATGCAATAACTTATAAAGACCTCGCATCTCTTAAACTATCAACATTTGCACATGGGTTGAATCATTTTTTGAATGTGTTAGATCCATTACTATCTAATTGCATTTTGTATTCACCACAATTTCTTAAAATGGATGTATAAAAACTTATTATGTTTCACATTTATATTTGAATTAAAAATTAAGTCAAAATGTTCATATATACAAAGTCTATGGTCCATGTAGACCTTTATATTTTAAAATTTTAATGTTCAAACTTGTATATTTATATAAATTCAAATGTATGATTTCCCCCTAGTTCTTTCATCATTGGACAAGTTTTTTTATTACAAATGCTCATGATGCCACAATAGAAAAAACCTCCAAAAAAATCTTTAAATTATTTTTCCATTTTATCTCTTGATGTATGAAAAAAAAAATCTTAGCTAGATTTTTTTCAAATTTTGTTTTGGGTATATTATTATTGTTATTATTACCATGATTTAACATTTGTTTTTAGTATTGTTGCATTCACCATTAACTAAATTTGACCTCCTCATTGTTGTCATCACATTCTTTTTCAACAAATGCTTGGAAGTTGTTTGTTGAAATCAAAATCTTGACCTTTTTTAAGGTTTAGGGTTTAGGATCCCCACCAATCTTTTATGTTGATGTGTGAATGATTGGAGTTCTTGTTGTTTTTCAAGTTAAAATATCCTAATGTTGTGGTTTCAAATGAATTATTATTTTTTGGATTACACACCTTCTTTGGTTTATTGACTAACAACAAGATCACCCCTTGACTCACAACACTACCTATAACTACAACTTGTTCACACACTTGCAATTTTCCCCCTAAATCAGGTTAAATAAACAAAAATTAAGGATTCATTGTTGCACCATTTTTTTATGATTCTTTACTTTTCTCACAAAATTTGGCTTGGACCTTGCATTCCACACAATTAGTCTTTTTTTATTTCTTTTTCCATATAGACACCAATAATGGTGACATTGTTATATTGTTCTAAACTCATTTTGTTTTTTATAATGGGATAATGTTTAATGGGTCATTCTGGATTTGATCCTATTAACTTTGGTTGAGGTATCCAAGAGGATGTAAAGGTGAATCATTATAGTCATTATGAATACCTATAAACCTTTTTAATTATGCCATTGTTCAACCATGGACAACTTTCAATAGATTTCACAACTTGGGCTCTAAGTTATGTAAAGTCAATGGTGATTTAATAAAGAAATAATTTTTTTAATGATAATAATTGTTTTTTAGCATGTTGTTGCAATTGTTGCATTTTCTTGCTAATTTTTGTTTTTAGAGGTAATGTGGTTCAATGGAGTTTTGTGATGATGTCATTTGCCATCACCTATCATTTGTCTGTCGGTGGATGAGGTAGGTTGGTCACATCCTTTGACTTGGTTAGGTTCAAGGAAAGGCTTGGTGTTTGTGGTTGGGTGGGTGCAATTTTGATTTGAATTTCTTGACCTAAGGCTTGTATGGTTCAATAACCCGCTTCTAAAGCTTCTTTGATTGGGTCATACATTCCAACTTGATGATTTCCTTATAGTTTGGAACTACTTGAATCATTAAAGCAAAAAAAAAGACATGTTTGGTTAGGTTAAAACTTTTTAGCTTATTTACATTATCACTTTTTAGCCATCATTAATTAGGATGAGGAATTGCACCATGTTATTGTTGAACATTTTATCCACTTTAAAAGGTATTTTCCAAGGCATTTTCAACTCAAGCATGTTTTGATTTTCTTATCCTTTAGCATTCAAAGGACAAAATTGCCTTCAACAAAACCTTTCAGCTTTTTTTCATCATCATGTTGACCTTTGTGTAGTCATTGTATGTAATTCATATTGTTTTTGACTTGCCATCACACTTTGTCATCTAAGTCACTCATCCTTACTTGCAACATTGTTATGAAATTTTCATTTCATATTTTCTTGGTTCAACAAGTTGGTACAATGAACTTAGATGGTAGTAGTTATTAGGTCCTATATACCAACTTAGAAGGTGTATGCTATGTTGTCACATTGCAAGTTGTTTGACACACCCATAACAACATAACATCCCAGTTAATTTGGTTTACATGAACCAATTTGGTTAACAATTGTTTAAAAGTTTTGTCGATGGATTAACTTACCATTACCTTAAGGGTAGTAGGTGGTTGATTTATGATGAATAATCATGGACTTTGTTGTTAAGACTTTAATAATGTTGTTGATGAAATGATTCTTTTGATTGGTAATTAAATGTGCAAAACAACCAATAGAGTGATGATGTAACCATACAAAAACTTGTTAGTACTTTTTGTTGTGTTGTCATATAATGGTTTCATTTCCACCCATTTGATGGTGTAATTGGTGGTCATCAAAATATATTGAATAGCAATATGTTTAGTTGTTGGCTTGATAGGCCCCATAAAATCAAGTCTAACTTCATGAGGAGCCAAAGTCATAATAGGTTGTAAAGGTCTTCTTTCATTAAAATTTAAAATCCTTGAACATTGGCATACATCACAACTTTGATATAATTTAATAGTTTTTTTTAACATAGTTTGTCATAGATAGTTAACAATTAATAAATTTTTCATAGTAAATGTGAATGCCATAACATCTTTTAGCAAGTCCTTTTTGCATCTTACTTAGAATTTGATAAGCTTTAAATGTTGTTAAACATTGATGTAGGATGCCATCTAGACATAATTTGTACAAAATATAGCCATCTTGCAATGTGATTTCTTTTTTCCTTTAGCATGTCATCCTCAAAATATCCCTTCTCCAATTTTTTTTTGACTTGGCCATACCAATCAATGCCAATTGAAAATAACATTGCATTATGTAATTAATCTTTTACCACTTGCTAACTCCCCATGAATAATCCTCAACAAATGGTCAATAAAAAATGAACTTTTCTCTTGTATATCACTTTGAACTCAAAGTCTTGCAATAGTAACATGGTTCAAACATGTTAAAGTATGCCACTCAAACTCTTGCAATAATAACACACTCTAAATATGTTAAAGTATGCCACACATGTAGTTTTAAATCTGTTGGAATTGAAAATGTCAATTTTGAAAGCTTGTGAATATGTGATTTGTTTTGATATTGAAATCCAAAATTAGCTATCTATCAATGGTGACATGGATATGCTTTTAGATGTATAAGATTAATAATTAGATTTTTTATAAAATGTTTTCAACATACTTTGCACAAACAAGGCCTTGTTTACATTTGTAAAAAAAATCCATTCTTTACATTTATGAATTGAAAATTTGAAATAGTGGGTATTAGGAAATAGCTAGGAGTATGTATTATCAAGTTGCAAAAATGAATTGTAATTTATACGCATAAAACAAACATTTTTTGAATGTTTGATCACATAATGTAATGAAAAATACTTTTGAAAGGGTCATCATTATCAAAATATAACCATTGAAGTTGCAAAATATGCCGAACAAGGGCCTCTATCATTCATTTATGTTGTTTTTCCAGTTTTTCCATTTCATCGACTTTCAATTTTTCCAAGCCTAGGTTAATGGTTTGCAAAAACAAAGTATGCTATAAGATGCAAGTATTTTGCATGAAGAAACTATCTTCAAATTTTGTTTCAATGACATCTAGTTGTTTGATTCTCTCTTTGTTTAAGATGACATTGTTGAATCAATGAATGGGAGTTTAGATGATGAGGGAAGGTGAAAACAAAGTCCAAAGTTTGAAGGTCACCTAGTGGTTCAATGTTTCTATGTTGTTAATGTCCCACAAGCTTCCTCAAGGAAAGCAATTGCGTTTCAAAAGTGAATGGAAAAGAAGGAATTGCTCAAAACAAGCAATTCCTTCTTTTCCATTCACTTTTGCCAAAATAATTTTTCCATTATGTAGGGTGGGGTTTCCCTCACATCCAACTTGTTTTTAGTTTCAAGTGTTTCAAATGAGTTTTTTGCTTTGAATTTTGCATCTCAAGGACTACCACTCCAAATGTAGAACATTATTTGAGTTTTACAAGCTTTAATCCTAGATCAATTTCTAGATTAAATAGGTTTAAATCATTGGAAAAATTGGAACCTTTCCAAAAACTTTTGATGGAGCTCCTATGATTGTATATCATATATAAAATAATTGTAATAAAAATTGTATACAGCCAAGATCGTATACAATAAATTATTACGTATAATATGCACCCTAACTTCAGTGCACCCCCTAATGTCATGTAGTGTTTCTTTTATTGATGAATTTTCATCAAATTTCGACCTAAAAAATATGATTCCATCCCTATACAGAGGCTTTTTCATGAAGACAAAGACCCAAATTCACCAGATTTCAAAGAAAAATAAATCCAAATCACTAGATTTTAATGATAAGCTCTAGTTAGTAGCCAAGAACATAGAAGGATTAATTTTTTTTTTCCCCCACTTTCATATCTTGTATGTAGCCAAATTTGGCTAAATTATTTTCTTGATGATTGCCACTTTGACAACATCACAAAATCCTTAAAAAAAACCCTGATGTCATGTATGTAAATATTGTCTTTTTAGGGGTTTCCATTCCCTTTGCAGTTTGAATTCTACATAATTTCTTTATGAATGACCATGTATATGATATATATCTAGTTGCAACTAGGGCTTTTAAAAAAATGATTTTGTGATGTGTGTAAAGTGGCGACCATCCAGAAAACAATTAATCAAATTTGTCTACATACTATTAACTAGATATGAAAGTAGGGGAAAAAAAATAAGAAAAAAAAGATTCCTTCTATTATTCTTGGCTACCTATTGGAACTTATCATAGAATTTGGCAATTTAGTTTTTTTTTTTTTTTTTCCTT
>Ga0209611_10002617_pt1 | contig 31651 bp, 13 predicted proteins | sample S1TSphgellanicum_3_FD_187693 | JGI IMG/M metagenome (GOLD analysis project Ga0209611, IMG submission 187693) | Host-associated microbial communities from peat moss isolated from Minnesota, USA - S1T2_Fc - Sphagnum magellanicum MG (SPAdes) (version 2) | ecosystem: Host-associated > Plants > Peat... | reverse complement strand
CATATATAATATTATCATCCATCAATGAGAAAAAAAACTCATTCATGACTATTTATTGTATGAATATAATCATTAATAAAGTCATTGAAGATTACTAGTTTTTTTTTTCTTGGTTACAAAGGACAAGATTCTCTCTAATGATTTGAATGTCATTGAATTGAATATATTATATCAAATTTAAACATGAAAATTATTGAATTGAATTTGACTTTGAGCACATCAAATGTTTATTTTTCAATGAAGGGGTAACATTAATAGATATCATCACATAACTAATGTCTTATTAGTCTTCACAATGTTTAAATCCTATTTTAAGGCATTTTCCAAAAATTGTCAACTCCTGAACTTGTGTTTCCTTTCTTTAACATGTTTATCTTTTCAATCTTGCCACAAATTTTGTTAGTGTTGGCACAAATTGTTCTTATTCAAGTAAACATTTATTGTTGAATTTTTACACATTTGACCTTGATATTTGGAACGCTAAATATTTAACCATACAACAAGTGTCAATTTTGCTTCCCAATCACATATATTGAACCAGAATCCTTCCTTTCATAGAAGGAAGAACTCCCCATTGAACCTAGTAGGATGGTTGGAGATTTAGTTTACTTGTAAACTAGTTTAAGCATGGGGATCAACCAAAGTTCCCAAACTAGGGGGCCTTATAGAACATAATGCTTCCAAATTGAAGATGATCACAATAATGATTTTTCTTGAAAAAGTCACCAAATTTTTTGTATCACAAAATTGAAAAAAAAACCCTTATTCGCAATGAATACAAACATCCCCCCATGTTCCTTAATTCATAAATGCAAAACAACAACATAATAATTTAGAATAACACAAGGTCACAAAATTTGAGCTAGAATGACAAACTTATAACAATTTTTCTATTACATGACAACTAACATATTATAACAAAACAATTGGTAGAAAAATCCAATTATGGACTAGATAATAGGTGAAATGCTACCAATTATGACACATAACCTACCATTATGAGAATTGAGATGGTCTTTCTTCATCAACAAGAAGAGAGGATATTTCAACCACGAAGTGAGGGATTACAAAATCATTGGGCCAATAAGAGTTAATGTTGCTACCTTGACATGCTAAGTAGTATGTCACTAATAAATGAAGGTTGAAGCTTATGGCTTGTTACTAATGACTTGATAGCCAATCAAAGAGTCAAAATTCTCATTATAGTTGATTATGTGTAGGCAATTGAAAAATAAATTGTTAAGGTAAAATAATAGCAATAGTTTGTTTGTTTTGTTTGTCATGTTAAAATCTCTTAAACCATGGTCCCTTTTGTCATGCTCTTGGTACCTTTGGAAAGCCTTTGATGAGTAGGGTGCATCAAGTTGGTTTCATAATGTTTCAAATTATGGTCAAGAAGTTGTTGAATATTGAACAATTTTTTCATTAAAAATTTGTTAAAATCAAAACTAAAAATGATAGAAGAACTTGGCAACAATGTTGGTATTCTTTAAAAGCCCTCAATGAATAGGTTTTAATGAAGGTGGTTTGGAAATTTGTAGACTTAAAGTGGAGGAGATGTTGAGTTTTGAGTAGTCTTTGTCATTGGAAATTCAATTAAATAGCAAAAAATTGATTTTGAAAGGAAAAATTAGTTGGGTAACAAGTTCACATTTGGGCCATTGGCACATGCTACAGTAGTATTGCATAAGGAAAAAGATGGAAAGTTCAATCCTGTGTAAATTTGATGTAGACACAAAATCCTTTGCATTGCCTTGTTATCTATATATGTTTTTGACTTACCATAAGGTTTGTTGAGCAACCTCACAAGGTGGGTGACATTTCCAAAATTTGGCTATCACCGCATCCTAGCCTCTAGGTCCCTTATTTTGAGAATTCCTTCACCTTGGGGCTTAACCATACACTTTCATCCCTAGCATGATAATTTGATGGAATTTTTGAAACTGAATAGTTGAGGTGCCAACAATACAAAGTGTTTTAAAGCAAATGTTATTGGGTGGTGGTGCAACAATACCACAAGCAATATTGCAAGAAAAGTGACAACATTTTTTCAAAAGCTAAAATTTTCCTCTTTTTTTGGGAAAAAATTGCAAACACATTCAAGCATTTGTGATAGAATATTTCAAAAAAATTTGGTTTTCTTTTGGGTCATTATATTGCAAAAATTCACCCCAAAAAATAAAATAAAACATTATGATCAGTTGTTAGATCTTATGTGATATTTAGGTACACATTATGCTTGATAATGTGTATTTCATATGGGGTTCAAAAGCTAAGATTTAAAATGGCAAGAACCAATGTGCTAGCAACCACCCATGACCCTAGTTAGTTCAATTGACAGAATTAACTAAGTTAATTAACTTTAATTCAATTACCAAAGTTACCCAAATTCAAAGAACTGAAAAGGATACCATAATGGATATAATTTCTGGATAATAATGGATACACCCACAAAATAACCAAATAGATTGCACAAAATTATGGTGACTCCTCAAATAGAAAATTTAAAACTCCCACCAAATATGCAGCCAATACAAAAAATACACATGAAATTCAATGGACCAATGTCTGCAATGACAATACATTATTAATACTACCAAGCCACCCAAAAAAATAATCAAATCAAAAATTCCCTTTCAAATCCAACCCTTTCAATTTCAAAGAACAAGTTTTCTATCATTCAAACATATATAATCAAAACATATATAAAACTGGTGAAATTTTTTTGGAGTAATATTTTATAGGGGACATGGACAACAGTAGGGGAAATCCACACATAATAACTATGACATACCTTTCATTTTGTACAATCCTAAAGGCATACAAATTTCTTTATTGTGCATGCTTACACAATTTGTTGAACATGTATTAAGCAATTCCTAATAGAAATCAACATTTAATGAATTCAATTTATTGATTTTAAAGTATTTTTGCCACTAAAAATTCAAATAAATCCAAAAACCCAAGTTTTGGAAGGGAAAATCAGTTGAAGACGTGGTAAGATAGGTGTGTATTTTGTTTTGTTTAGATGTGAGCATGTTGTAACCTTTTCAAATTGTGGGGTCCCCCATTATGCTTTTGGTACCACCAAAAATCTTTCAATGAGATGGTGTGCACATAATTTGTTGTTTTAGAATTTTTAGACAAATGAAGGAAAATTTATTGAATTTATAAGGATTTTTTCCTTTGTAAATCAATTTTAAAATAAAAATTATTTTTTTCATAGTTGGATTCCATAAGAATGTTGCAATTAAGCCCACTTTAATATTGGCATTGGTTAGCATTTGTTTGTTTGTTGATTGCAAGGGAAATGTTTGAGGAGGTTTAATTGGGATTCCTTGTAATTGGTCATACAGATGAGGACATTGATGGTTGCTTTTGACATTTGTAAAAAAAGTTGAGAGATCAAAATAACTACATTTTGGTAGTTTTCATGGTGTCATAAGAGTGACCTTTCACTCTTCAATCGATTCAACAAATCCTATATTTAAAATCGTGGGTTGTAGGTTGTTTGAATGATGGCCTTAAAAATTTGGTAGGGCATATTAATATGCATTTTTTCAAATTCATTGTGGAATCGTCGAGTTGGCCTATACTTTGTACTACATCACCAAAGTTCCCTACTGGAGTCCTAAGCCTTGCTCCATATTGCTTAATTTGGGACAATGATGTGTTGAGGTCTATGGAGAAAGAAAAGTTTACCCATACTAAATAATCCAAATATGTGAAAATTTAGAAGCATAGCATTGAACAAAACGCTATTTATAAAAGCACTATTGGGAGGATATTTTATTGCATTTGTCAAAATCGTTACCTCCTCAAGTTCCACTTTTTTGGAAGGCTTTTGGCTTTCAAACAATTGGAAATTCAACTATGTTAGGGCTTTTTTGCCACCCACCATGGAAGTTGTTAATGCAAAAGATCTAATCATCGCCCCTTATCATGGGCTTAAGAACTTGAAGACTTTTCTAAAAATAGCCACCAATAAAATACACCATGCTTAAAGATATCAACATAAGAGTTTTTTTTCATGAGGTTGCATGATCCTAAGCTTATTCTTGTGTGGACAAGAAGAACACAAAGTTTTGTTAAATATGATCAAAATCAAAATTTCAAAATGCTTAGGGGGTTTAGTGGTGGGTTCCAACAAAAAAAATATTAAACATTGATGAACAAAGTTTATATGACGATTGTTAGAATGGTAAGTAAAAATGTAATTTAGTAGATTTGAAACAATGGCTCGACATTTCAATTGTTCTTTTTTTGTTTCTTGCTCAAAAAAATACAACCAATAAAAGTCAAGTTACTATTATTACTAATTGTGCTAGTTGAACTAAAGTCAATCTTAGTGTTGCTAGTTCATTGAGTAATTTATGAAGGATGTTGGTGACTTTGATAAAATATTAATGACCTATCAATGTCTTTTTAATCATTTAATTGTTTTCACTATTACATTTGTATTTTTTGTGCATTGTCACACATGCAATGCATTAGGATATGTCAATAAACATATATGAACTACGTTGTGAAATGTTTGTGTATATACATGTATGTATGTATATATTTAAGCCTTATATTAAAAGAAACACCTAATGACTAGGTGCAATACTCCTTTCATGGTATATAAACTTCAAAGTTATTAATTATGTTATAGTTTATTTGATAAGTTAAATAAATGTAATCAAAATAATTTGTACATACTTGTACCCTTGTTTTTTATTCACTACACCAAAAATGTTATTTTATGAGGGTGAAAATATCCTTGGGTGGTACCATTAGGAACCACCTTGCCAAAATCATAGGAAAGTTGGACCATTTTTTAAAAACAAATTCCATCTACTTATACATTGGTTTATTTGATTGGACTAGATGTGCTATGTTTTCCCCACCTATGCACACACTTATGTAAAATAACAAACACCCAAAAACTTATAATATGCATTAACATTTTGATTTCTAAACCAGTCATGACCCAATTTTTTTATTTTTTATTTTTAAGTGTCCTTATGCTTACACATTAGATTTTTTTTCTTGTTTATTTAATACATGCACAAGGGAATGGTCCAAATTAGTCATTAAAATGACAAAATGTGAAAATAATTATCATTTGTGTTCTTGATTTCAATGGCCCTTCATAATCTTGACTTCAAAAATTCATAACTAAATGAAAATTGATTAAATCAATTATCTATAAAAAGACATAAAGTAGGTTAGCATTTGAAGTATTTAAAAAAATTAACATCCAAGAAAAATTCCCAAAAAATATATTCTTAAATTGTGTTCAAGATGAAAAAATCCCTTGTGTTACATTCTTGAAACTTTTTCCTCATGCATTCATTTTACACAACAAAACATTTTTTTTTTGTAAATTTAATTAAATTTTTGAATTTTTCATGACTTGGGTAACCTTTTGATAAATAATTTGGAATGAAAAGTTTATTTTATGTGAATCCTATGTTGTTTTAAAGTTGAATGTGTCTTAGAAATTTGGGGTGTGACAGTCTTAATGGTACCACCCAAGGATAAGTTTGCCCATGACTAATCCTTTTCAACTCAACTAGTCATTTATGCCATTTGTAGTTGAATTGAACTTGTTGTTTACACCATTTTGAGTTACTTATGCCATTTGTAATCATAAAATTCATCATAAGGTAAACCAGCCAATGATCAAACATTTAAACATTTAATGAAGGCTGGATCCAAGGGGATGGCTTTGTTATTTTTATTTTCCAAATGAAATTTGAACCCTTCCTATTAGCGCATTTGGTGCACTAAAAATTATAAAAAATGGAATAGAATTGAGAAAGTTACAGCCTCCCAAAATAGAGGGGGTTGAGAACTCAAAAAAGAAACCACCAAACACTACAAAGGTTAATTCCCTAACACCCAAAAAATTCCTTGTATGTTGCTTTGTTGCTATTAAAGTTCAAAGATGATTTGTAAAACTTCAAGTGGCGCTCTTATAACACTTTAAATTGTTTAAAATGAATAAAAGATAAGAAAGTTATGAGGTTTGAAAGTAAAAGGATCCAAAGAGAAGGAAAAAAAAACCCGTTTTGTAACTTGGAAAACTTATTTTGCATTTCAAAGATGATTTTTAGAGCTTGAAAAAACATTTTAAATCATTCAAAATGAAACACATATGATAAAGATATAATGATCATAGGTAGGTGATCAATCATATGTTGGTTTACCTTAAAATGACATTTTGGCACAATGTATTTTTAAATTTTTTAAAAAAAAAAACTTTCGAACCTTCCTCTAACATACAAAATCAAATGGAACCTTTACTCTTTTTGTAAGGCATCTCTAACTTCTAGCTTCTTAAAACACTTAATGTTATATTATCATTTGGATTTGAAAAAATATCCCAAAAATTAGATCATTTTTTAAAAATCTAGAGATGATTAAAATGAAAACAAACTTCATTTACAAAAATAAATAAATTAAAATGTTCATTAAATCATTATTGAGATCTTTTTTTATAAAAAAATTATCTACAAAAAAAGAAGAAGTTCATGTACTTTCAAAAACATGATTATATGAATTTAGCTTTTATGTATTCTTTAGCATGCTTTCACCCAAACATAAGACAATTTAATATATGTTAGCCACAAGGTGATTGAGTACCAAAATGTGGTCCCAAAAGTTTTGGTTTGATGTAATGAGATTTATAAATGTTTAAAAGTTTGTATTGATGTGATTTATATTGAAACCCATCAAGTTTAAATGTTTTATATTGTTCAAATATTTATGTCAAATAATTTAAGTATTGATATTATTTTTTGGCTATTATTGGTGACATTTTCGTGTCTTTATAAGAATATTAAGCTTGTTGAAACATATGTTAAAATGACAGTCATGTTTTAAATGATGATATTTTTTGTTAAATATGTTAGTCACCAGGTGCACTTCATCCCACCCAAGAGGTTGAATAAAGTCCCAAATTAACAAATTCATCTCAAACTAATTAAATTATTGTTAAATGTTGACAAATATGAATATATTATGAACTTGCAAGACTAACTAGATAGCTAAGCTAGCGGCAACGCATTTCAAGGGAGGGTTCATTGAGGCTTGGAGTTTTATGGGGTTTAACACCCCTCTCTTGATTAGTTGATATGTTTCATCCGACTAGTGGAGGGTTTGGTTCTTAGTGATTCCCTTTCCTCGTGGTGTGGAGGGTTTGGTTCTTAGTGGGTTCCCTTTCCTCCTTGTGGTGTGGAGGGTTTGGTTCTTAGTGGGTTACCTTTCCTCCTTGTGGTACGTCTCTTTTGGGTTGTTTGCTTGCGTGGACTTTGATCCTTGTCCCTTATTTCTTTTTCTATCGCTTTCTTAGGTGCTATTTTTTTATGAAGTTTGAAATGGTTTCATCAATTAAGTCATTTGAGGGATCATGTAGCCTTGGAAGCCTTGAAAGAAAGAAAACAAAAAACAGATGAAAGAAAAACAACAATAGTTCAATCTTATATATATATAATTTAAAACATGGTACACATAGGAGAAGCGAACTGCTCTTTTACAATTTCTACAAAGAGTATTCAAAACTACGATTGCAGTAGCAGCACAAATTATAAATTTGTAAAGCCACTAGACTCCCCTGGCCCCATTATACAATAATATACTATCAGCGAAAATTTGGAAAATCTCCGTTGCCATCCATCCCCGCCCCCCAATACAATCCCACAAAGTCTAAGTAAATCATAATTTTCACTTTAAAATTCCCATTTGAATATGTTTCCAAATTTTCCACCAAAATCCCAAAAACGTCCCCAGTTGCAATAGTATTGATCTTCTTGGTTTCCATGAATCCCTGAGGAATTAAGAAGTTCTCCGCCACGAAATCTCGCACAAATTAATTAGACAGCAGCAGCCGCAGGAGTGCCGTAGTTGCCTGTCTTGGGTCCTGTCCTTGCCGTGGTGCCGTCAGTAGCCCTATTGTCCGCGACGATGCCCGCGTGAAGCGACAACAGATACAAGAGCTCGAAAAACGCCAGAATGATAATGAATGCTTCCAATGTTTTCTGCACTTTCCCCACATTTTTGTGTATTAATTATAAGAACTGATCATGATCCATGATCGTGTCACTAGTACTACAACCAGCTCATGTTGCCCAGGCAGCTTTCCGATATAATTGTGCAGCTGAGATCGAGAAACCCACTGATGTGCAGCAGAATATCCAGATTAAATCAATGGCTTCACCTTCCACAAATTAGTTCTGCAAATGCTGAGTACAGCTCTAGTTTCAAAAGCTCCAAAATGGGTTTTTGAGATATCTTACCAGTCTTTTTGAGCGCGGACCGCCGATGTGAATCTCCTTGGCAGCAAGTCTGCACAGCTCATTTGTAGCAGCCAAGATCAGTACGAGCATGCTGGAGAAAGATATTTTTTTGCAGGGTGGAGAGATATTGTATGTTTAGAAAAATAAATAAATTTAGGGGCTTCTTAATTATCCGGCTTAATGAGCCTGGTGTTGCGGGAAGGGTTTTGGAGGAGCGACATGAGGGTGGGTGCAAGAGCATATTCTAGCTATTATAAGTAGAGGCCGGGAGTACTTCTCACCCCAAGGCAAGGAGTGTGAGGAGCCAGGCGATGAGAGAGGCAGCATGTGCGGCAGGGAGACTGTCAGCTCGATAGACGCGCACATGGTGCACGCCCGTCAACACGGAGGCAAGTCCCACAACGCTCGCGATCAGTGCAATTGGCAGAAACCATTGGGTGGCGGCATTTCCTGCAGCAACAAACACACACAAATAAGTTGTACTCCTCAATGTTTACCAAGTTCTTTCTTCACAGACTCAAAGGCGAGAGTCTTCACTTCTTCTGAAGGTGCAGGCCGGAACTTTATAAAAGGACGAGTACTAGATTTCTCGAGACAAATCTTAGCACAATATGGTACTGTGACCGCATATATTGAGCTGACCTAGGCCACCGCGCTGTAAGAAGAACTAGAGAACCAACAGGGAGTTAGCTGGCCTGGTTCAGGGCAGTACCAACATAGTAGGCCGTGCCAACGTTGCTATCAATGTCGCGGTTGAGAGCCCAGCCTGCAAGGCAAGCAGCTACCAAATACAAAATGAAGTTGATGACCAACAGTGGGGTGCTCAGCCCCCTACCAATCCCGAACGCCATTGCTGCTGATCCTTACTGAAAGTAAAATCGACGAGTGGAGCTTAGAAGATACTGCAAGCTTGACGTCGCAACTATCGCCGCAGCTATAATAATCAAACATCACCACAGTACCACAATAATGTAAAATCAGAAATTCATGTCACATAAGGAGCTCTTGAATGAATCCTTCCCTTGTGGGAAAATTGTCTTACTTGAGGTCCAAGAATAGACTAAAATTAACACAAGTAACAAGGAATTGTGCAACACAAGGAGTCTTGCATCATTCTTCCCATGTAGAGAGCCAGCCTCACAGGGGAAAGTTCAATTATGCCTTCTATCTTCAAGGGTACCCACCTACTGTGAACCAATGTCAAAGGGGAAGTTGGTCATTTTTCCCTGGTTAGACAGCGGTGCTAGCTATTGGGGGAAACGAAAGAATTTTCCCTTTGACATTGATTCTAAGAGGGATTTCAAACAGGGATAACTGACAGCTTTCCCACATCCAAGCAGAGAGGGAGGAGTTGTACCAAAACTCCTGTGTGTTCTCAAGACATATAAGTCTACTAAATTACAGAAGCATTTACAGGCAGCAGCTGTAGCTCCTGACAACCTCTCTCGCGAAAGACACAAGTAGCAGCACACAAGAACTGAACATCTCTAATAACAGTACTGGAGTGGGCATGGAAGCAAGCAAAGCAACTTAGCGGCATGTGCGTACCTCCGTCGCAGGGGAAGCTCCGAGAAGGCCGCAATTGCAGAGAGGAGGAGGGACTGAGGACTGGATGAGAGTGGAAGGCAGTAAATGTGCGTATTTGTACTTCATTCCACAATCTTGTCCACAACAGCTGTCGAGATCTTGCCATCTGGCAGTCACAGGACCGTCCAGTGGTCAGGATCTGAGTTGTCAGAACCCAGGATTCATGGAGTCCATCTTTTTTTTTTGTTCTGCAAAAATTCCCAATTTTTGTTTAAATAATAAAAATCATTAAATTTTTAATTTATTTTTAAACTCAAAGGTCAACTAGGCACTTTTTTTCGGAAAAAAAAAATTCCCATGTTGTTGGGGGTTTTGGTGGTGGGGGGAGAAGGGGTGGGGGTCGGATAGTGGTTGTCAATGGATACTTGCTAACTACTTGGTAATTAAATACTAATCCAGATTGACAATTTGATAAGAATTTGGTGTCAAATTTTCACACAAATTTCAAGGAAGTGATGATATATGGGAGATTTTTTGAAATTTATCGTATGGTTTTCCTTGGACAATTTTTTAAGACATTTTATATTGTATGGTTGTTCTTAGACAATTTAAAGACATTTTATATTGTATAGTTGTCCTTGGACATTTTTAAGAACAATTCCAAAAATTATTACCTCATTTTCAAGTCTAACTATCTCACTTTTTTTCCTTACTCAATTGACATATATGAAAAAAAACAAATTAACATGTGTTTTTTCATGTTCATCATATTTTTTATTAATTCAAATCAAATGTGACATCGACATAAATAATGATGAATTATTGAAAAAATATGAAAACATAAATGGACAAAAAAAAAGTTAATTATCACTGGTAGTGCACAATAGCATGGAGCCCAAATTAGACTAGCTTACCAAAATTTGGAATTGAACTACTAGTCCATATTGGACCTGGGATTAAACTACTTATTCTCCTGGATAAGCATTTTCATAAGGGAACCAAACTACTATCTACATAGAGGATTAATTCATTGTTCTAGCTGTTGAGAGGAACATACGAGAGTGTTGGTATGGTATATATAGGTGTGTGCCTTGCATTAACATTGGTAGCGAGGACCTTAACCAGCATTACAAGAGAATGTGGTTCCTCTGGCTCAATAAGCTGGAGCTCATGACACATGTGTGAGAGAAGCCTTGAAATTTTCATTACAATATGTATTGGAGCTCACGACACATGTGTGAGAGAAGGTTTGAAATTTTCATTACAATATGTATACAATAGGGAGTGTCAAACATGTGTATGGTTGGTCTAGAATGTTTGGTCATGAGATTATTGCTGATCTAAAAAATTAATTTTGGGGAGATCCTTCTTGGGATTAGCACTAAAACCATGGAGCATCATTTTACACCTGAATCCACATTAGACCTTTTTGACATAAGCAATAAAATAAACAGTTGATGTGTCAAAAGGGCATAAAGTTAAATGGAGGAATATGATCTCCTTTCATTGACTCCTTTCTTTCAAATTGACATTATTACGAAAAACGACGATTTCAAAAACATAAACAAAAGTTTGATGTCCTCTAATATGTGATGTTTCTTGTGACATGTATCAAATAAAAATAAAAATTTGACATTAAGTTATGGCACACATATTAAATGAAACCAACATTGGACCATACCTACCTATAGGATTGATTGGATCCTTTTGAGTTGAGCACTTTTCTAGCCATGGTGCGGCATGACTACCAATAAACAACAAGCCACAGAATTTTATGCCACAAAGGCTGTACCATAAGTACTCGTTATCTGTGTCAACCACCATGAGCATCTTGTTGCATTGGACTTTCCTATATTTTGTCATTCATCAACAGCTCCACTGACAATTGTAATGCAATCTTGTTTTCCTACAGTTTATCATTTTATAATTTTGTATCCTAAGTACTTGAAATAAATGGACATGGGGAGGTGTGGGGGAGGATATTTGGTTCACTTGGGTCATTCATGCCCTCCCATTCCGTGGGTGATGAACCTACATTCATCTTGTCCCTAAAATATAGGAAACAACCTTCAAAGTGGGTATGGCCTCATTACATATTTTTAATGATCCTTGCATGTATGCAGTAACGGGAAGTTTTATATGTCACATGCCTTAGGCGGTATGCATTGGCACCCATGTATATTCTCTGCCTGGGCAGTGGGTTACATTAGAAGTGATCCACTCCTATGGTGACCGGTATAACACATAATTTCAATATTTGACATTATAAATTTAGGTTTTTTTTTATAAAAAAATTTCATATAATCGAGGTACTCTATTGGTATCGAAACAATTTCTAGAGAAATGACAAATACGACACAATCGAGGTGGCACCCATGCCAAACATTTTAGACAACTTCTAAGTCTTTTTTGGCAGACACATGGCCATATACTTGTGGATGATGACTTTAGAGAGTTGATGATGGCTTTAGAGAGTCGAGTTCAAGCCCTTTTTTGCTCTTTCCTTGCCAACTCAAACTTAACTTTTGTCTGGAAAAGGTCTTTTGCCAGTTGTATAATGGTGCATTCGTGGCCTTCTCCACCCAGCTGACTTTCCTTCAGCGCAGCTCAGAACCCCCCTTCCCCTCCGTAATCACTTGAGAGCCGCCCATTCTGACGTCGGAATGTTGCATGTAGCAAGCTTTTCAAAGGTCATCTAGAAACCAAGAGATGACGTCCAAGTGGGCTGAACAGTTGTATAAAGAGCTTTTTTTTACTTGGAAGTCGTGTTGGCAACCGACCACAGTTGCTTGAATGTTGTGTAATTCATTCCATAATTCGAGGAAGGAGGGACACACACACTCGCCATCTTCTGACTCTTTTTTTTGTCGTAAAGTGCACGGTATTACACCATTGTGAACAGAAGGAGGAGAGTGACGTCCCGGCTGTAATGTCCACCTGCACTTTATTACACCGGGTTATGAACTCAGCTGCACCAATAAAGCCACCCAGCCATCCCACTTGTATAAGAAGAAATTACAAAATGCAATAATGCCCACCACCTATGGGTTGATTACGTCAATTGTGCATCCCGTAATTTGGGGAAGCAGAACACATTCCATGGAAGCAGCACCAGTTCTTTAGTTTTTTTCCTTTGGAGTAAAGTCAGCTTGAGAAGGAGATGCTTCAGGAAATGCTCAGTGCAATTTCTGGGCCAATTTGAACCAGCACCTACAGTGGTACCTTCTGGTGGTTCTCATTGCAAGGGCTTCAGATGGGCTTCAGATGTCATTTTATTGTTTATCCATTTTAGCTTTCAATTACCCAGAAACATTATGGACCCCAACCATAAACATACCAAAAGCAAGCATGGGTCCATTTTTTCCTTTGTATTTGGGGGACACTCAGGATTTCTTTTTTGGGTTTAGGGTTTAAGGGTTTAAACCTTAAACCCTAATCCTTTGGGCCATTTTTTCCTTTGTATTTGGGGGGACACTCCCCAGCCTCAATTTTACTGAGAGCAGGATTTCTTTTTCGGGTTTAGGGTTTAAGGGATTAAACCCTAAACCCTAAACATTCGGGCTTCTGGAAGTTACTGTTCAGCCTGGGGAATAACTTCCAGAGGCCGGAAGTTTTTTGTTTTTTTTTTTCTCCCCTTAAATTTTAATTCTGTTTCTTCAAAAATGGACTGGTTGTGTATGTACAGGAGAAGGTTCCATATAGTGGGCCTTCCAGTCAACCTTCCTCGACCACCTTAAATCTGAAAGGCCCTCTATATGGAACCTTCTCCTGTACATACACAACCAGACTTGGGAACAAAAAGGTTGTAAGATTTGGGGGAGGTTCCTCCGAACATGGTCTCCCCATTTCGTGCTTGAATTGTGCAAGCCAAAAGGCCATGTGTCATGTAACAACAAAAGAAACGTTTGTGAATGTGAATAATAAGAATTGTTGGCTTTGGCATGACATCTGTGGCACAGCTAATATATTATCCATTTGGCAGGATGTGATTTGACAAGCCACAGAACTCTGGCACTTGGCCATCTTCACCGGGGGATAGATGTCCACAAATCCCTAAAAAACTGAAAAATCGGTGCAATGCCACTTTTCTTTTTTAAAAACACAAGTAAAATGGGCCACCCAATATTCCACACATTCCCAATGCCCATTCCATTTAAAGAGATCAAAAAACATTTTATTGGACACAAGGGTGATGAGTCTCGGTCTTGTGTGAGGTCAAGCCTACCAGGATAAGGGCCCATGTGAGGCCAGAGCCAAGCAGTGGGCCTGATTCCAGCAAATCCCATGACCAAGGGCTTTACCAAGCTTAAAGACTCACTCCAATCTGGAAAAAAATTGGAATTCTATATACAAACAAACTTTTATAATGGTGCATTCACACTTGATGTTAAGTCGGTGTTAAATGAAAATCTAGGTCACATCCTAGGTGGCACCCAATGTTAAATGGGCCATAGCTCAATGTTAAGTGAATGTTGGGCTTAACATAAAATCATTTGTATGCAATGTGCCGCATTGAAACTAGTTTATGCTGGGCTTTCCTACCTACCTATAGAATTAATGTACAACGTAAAATGAAAAATTAAAAAGTTGACAAGTTAATGGCTTAAAAAGTCATGGTTCATCAATTAAGGACTTGCATCATGCAAGTGAAGGGTTCAAATTCTTTATACTTACAACCAATGTTCATGTTTAGGGGGTTAACTTAGGTAGATTAGGTTGGGTAACTAGACTAGGTAGCCTATCAAGTAGCTTAAACTAAGCTATTGCTTACTTCCCTAGTTACCTACCTATCACAAAAAAATGTTTTGAATGAGAATAATTTTTTAAATAAATGATTTTAATTTGAATGATCAAATCATTCATTCATGTTTTGCCAATCAAATGGTCCATTGTTCCACTAGTTATAATGGATACATCAAATTCGACTTATCCAAAATGATGCATTATTACAAAATGTGGTGTTTTTTGCCCCAAAGTTGTGACTACAATGATTAGTTGTAATGTTACTAGTCCGAAATGACTAAAAAAGGGTTTTTTTTTGTCTTTCATGCCCCCTGCACCCCCCATCTCAAAATAAGCATGTCTTATTTGACTAAGTTGACTAATAATTTAAATTAAATTAAACAATGTTAGTTCCATGTGGATTAACAATGCCAACGTGGTGTTAACGCCTACTAAAATGTGGCTAGTTTTAATCATGCCATAGATGACATGGCTTGTTACATGCCAATGTGGTGTTGGTGTTTACTTTAATGTGACTAATTTTCGCCATGTCATAAATCATGTGGCATAATAAATATGTATGTATGGATGTATGTATGTAAGTAGGTAGGTAGGTAGGTAGGTAGGTCAATGCATAATAAGTAGGTAGGCTAGGTTAAACTTTAAACTAATCTTAGGCTAAATTAGACTAATTATAATTTATAATAATCTTTTGCTAAATTAAACTAATGTTAGGCTAAACTTCCCATACTTAGCTAAATTTAATTAAATTTGGTTTATTTTGGTTATTTTGGTTAAAATTAGGTATTTAAATCCAACTTAATTAATTTTGGCTAAACATGGTTGAACTTGATTAAACTTTGTTGAACTTGGGTACTAAATAGTAAATTTGGCTAAACTTGGTTAAATGTGGTTGGTTAAACTAGGGTACTTTAATTAAACTTGATTAATTTTGGCTTAATTGGTTTAATTTGGCAAATTTGATTTTAGAATGTAAGTCTCAAGGTTTTAGGTTTGATGATATAGGTTTAATTTAGCCAAATTTAGCCAAATTTAATCAAATTTAATGAAAGTACAGTAGGTTAGCCAAGTTTTTTTAAAGTGTTTTAATCTAACCAAAACTAACTAAGATTAACCAACCTTAATTAAATTTAGCCAAAAAATTTTAATTACTTTAATTTTACACAAAAATAACCAATTTTAACCAAAATTAATGTAGTTTAGCCAAAATTAATGAAAGTACCCAAGTTTAACAAAACTTTACCGAATTAAACAAAATTTAACCAAATTTAGTTAAAATATTATTTTACACAAGTTCAACCAAGTTTCGCCAACTATAATTAAGTTTAGCCAAGTTAAACCGAATTTAGCAAAGTTACTGTTTAGTGAAAATTAACCAAAATTAGTTAAAATGCCATGCTTTAACCAAGTTTAGTCAAATTAAACTAATTTAAACTGAATTTAATTAAGTTTAACCAAAATGATTGAAAGTACCCTTGAGTTTAACCAAAATGATTGAAAGTACGCAAGTTTACTTAAGTTTAGCCAAAATGATTAAAAGTATGCAAGTTTAACCAAGTTTAACCAAAATTATTTAAAGTACCCAAGTTTAACGAAGTTTAACCAAAATGAGTGAAAATACCCAAGTTTATCCAAGTTTAGCTCAAATGGTTGAAAGTACACAAGTTTAACCAAGTTTAACCACAGTGATTGAAAGTACCCAAGTTTAAACAAGTTTAACCAAAATGATTAAAAGTACTCAATTTTAGCCAAATTTTAACCAAGTTTTGTTAAGTTTAGTTTAAATAGGCAAATTTTTTGCCATCTTTAACTTGAAAATAGTGCATGTGAAATTCTAAATGAATTTAAGTTTATATTTTTTACTATGACATTAGTCGTCACCAAATGAAGTCATAGTTGAATGGTTAATGCTTTGGCTTGTCATCATGAAGGTAAGGGGTTCAAATCCCTCTTGTGGTGTGGTTGAGCCTTTAAGGCCTACAAGTGGTGCACTTGCTTAAAGAGAGGCTTACGAATGGCCCACATGCCTAAAAGAGCTTTACGAATGGCCATCATGCATAAGGTTAGGGGGCACATTTTTTATGGGGCCTACCTTCCTAGGTTTACATTTTTACATTTTATTAATTCAAATAATTGATTAAAATTTACTAATAATTTCTTGAATTTTTATTATTTGATTAATATAATACTTATGACACATCATTATCAACTAGCACCTATGCTAGTTCTGGGCAAAATAGACAAACCACATCAGCAAAATAATTGTTAGTTTTTAGTCAAATTAGACATGTCACAGTGTACAATATTAGTCATTTCATCAAAGCCTAGATGACTAAAATACCCTTTGTGTTTTTCCTAAACAACTGTGTCTTTTTGTTAGTTTGGTCATCTTGTAGGTCAACATGTGACTAAAATCTAGTCATAAAAAACAAAAAAAAAACACCTACTTTTGTAATAGTGATGGGATGATCTTTTTTACATTATCCAAGTTTGGTTTTTTCTTACTAGATGGTTTTGTCAATTAAACAATGTTTTCTACTAGTGATTTCTCCAATTTACATGCATATTCCAAAACCCTTACACACCAAATAAGATGATAAAGAATGACCATTTAAATTACATGTTCATTAATCATTACACAAAATTCAAAACTAGGCTTTTATTTTGAACACAAATGCATTAAATCATTAGTCAAGATGTTCATTTTAGCAAATTAAATATATTTTGACTATTCCAATATCTCTTCCAAGAAATTCTTGTTTTTAACTCCCTAATGCATTTTATTTGGATTTTTCTATTCCTCCTACCACAATGAAATATGTCTTTTACACCCCTAGCATTATGACTACAATGACATATGTGACTAAATTACTTGTCCAACATGACTAAAGGGGGTTTCTTCTTTCCATTTTTGCCCCCTTCAAAAAGCAATCATGTACAATTTGCCCAATTTTAGTCAAATGAAACAATGTCAATTACACATGGACTAGGTCATCCTTTATGTGATGTCAATGCCTACAACAATGTGACTAATTTAAGTCAGTCCATAGGTGACATGGCTTTACTACATGCTATATCTCCTAGACTTTTATCATTGAAAATGCTACTCTATTTACACATGTGCCAAGTGTTGGTGTGTAAGCCCCTTAGGTATGTAAGCATGTAGCTCCCTAGGCATGGAGATAGGTAGGTTGGGTTGGGTAGGGTAATAAGGACCTAGGTAGTATATAGGTAGGTTGTAGGCTAGTAATAGGTAGGTAGGTTACAGCAAAGTAGCATTACAAGGAATTTGCATATTAATGATTGATTTTTTTGACTATTTTTTAGTTGCAAATGACACATGTGATTACAAATTCTTTTAGTTGTACATTGTACAAGCCACATAAAAATTTTGTCACAAAAAACATTACTTGGCACCAAATTGAAACAATAATTGCATTGAGGTGTAATTTACACCCATTTTTTGTCCAATTGACTTGTAGCTTATGTGGCACAATCATTTGTGACTAGTTTTTTTATCAAAAAGGTGGAAATCTATGGATGCTTAAGTTTTTTTTACCATTGAAATGTTAACACATGGGAAGTTCCAAATTGAACAAATGCCACCACAAGGCCTACCTAGGCTACCCTAGTTAGGCCACCTAGTCTAAACTAGGTATGTTTGGCCACCTAGGTTAACCTAACTTACTTAACCTAAATTAGGTGGCCTAAACTACATAGCTTAAGGAATGTGACCTAACATAGGTAACCTAGGGTGCCTAAGCTAGGCAACCATTCATGGGATAAAGAACCTAGGTGTTTTCAACTAAACATTTGAGCCTAAAATAGGCACCTATACTACCTAGCTTACATTAATGTAAATAGGTTGCAATAGTAAGGATTTGATCCTTTCACCTACACATTAATGAACAAAATTCTTACCATTACATCAAATTTTTTTATGTAATATGAAATGGAACTACATTTTAATAAACATTTTTTCTAACTTACATAAATGACTACTCAACCTACCATGGGTAATATAAGCTATTTAAAATACCTAGGGGCTACTTAAACTAGCTAAGTTACCTAGGGGTTACTTAAGCTATTTAGAGGTTAAATTTGACTTAAATATTCTTGTGTGTCATCCCCATTTTGGTTATATAACACGTAATTAACAAGGAAAACACAAATCAAAACTAACATGGGTGCAAACAAGATCAAATGAGCCAATGACGTTATTTTTAAAAAGGATTACATGTCTTTTTGCCCAAAAATATTTTTTTGATACAAGTGAATTTTTTTGCAAACTATTATAATAAATGCTTACAATTGTCCAAGTACATAACATTTTTTTTTAATAACTTTTCAATAAATATGAATTTTTGAAAGCGTGTTGATTCCTTGTAAATTCAATGTTATATTTTGAAAACTGATAACAATTTCAAATCATAAACAAATTTTGATTTTTAAAATTTGTATTTTTTTTTGTATAATAAACTACAACTTTTTAACACATCATGTACATTATACCCCATTTATATGTGGTAAAGGACTTTTGAAGTTCTAAAATTCTAAATCAATTTTGGAAAGTTCTTTGAATTTTTAAAGTTTTAGATTCCACATATTTTAGGGTATGAATGTTTTGTGAATGTGACTAATAGGTCTTTATCTTCTTTTTTTCCCCATCAATTTTGGTTTATTATATGAGCCCTTTTGATAATCCTTTACAAATTTGATCCCTTTTGATGCAATAGGTGTTGATTTTCAAAGGTCCTAAATCAAAACTTAAACTTAAAATTTTATCAAATAGATTTTTGGTTTGAATTTTTTGACAATCATATGAATGAAAAAAAAAAAAACAACTTGCCATGATTGCCATGGTTTTAAATGGTAAAATATAAATATTTTCCCAATGTTGATTATTTTTCTTCATCATTCGGCATCCTTTTTGGTTTGTTTGATTGTGACTCCACCCACATGACATATTTGATGCATTAGCTTGTGGTTAACACATGTACATTTGCAATTGTGATATATAGTTGTAATTCAAGTTGAACAAGATGCCACATGTTGTTTAGTCATGACCTACCACATTACAAGTCACAAATACACTAAATTATCATCTATTGTTGGATTCCATTAGTTGTGGATGATATGAATGCATAAGTTTAATTTTCATTTCATCCAAACCAATCATAGTCACAAGTCATAATCACATTTTATAATTTAAAACCATTTTGTAGTTTAAAATGTGATTACAAGTTGTTTTTACCATGATGCCATAAATGATAGTTGATTTGGACATAAGTCTCGAACACATGGGTTGGTATAAATTACAAGATTCCTTATAGTGTATAGGTAGGTAGGTAGGTAGGTAAATAAGTAGGTTCAATGATGGAAATAGATATGTACGTAATTAATGGGTAAGTAAATAATCGGTAGGTAATAGGACACAAATAGGTTGTAAGTAGATTAGAGGATGGTGATTAATAGGTAGGTAGTTTGGTAGCCAATTAGGCTAACAATTGACAATCCATAGGTGGATAGGTGATTAGTAGGTGTGGAATTGATAATAGGTACATTGGTAATAAATAAGTAGGATAAGTAGGTAGGGGGTGGGTAATACATAGGTAGGTATGAAAGTAAGGGTTGGTAATGTGTGGGTAGGTGGGTGGGTGGGTAGGTTATAAATAATAAGGATACAAACGGGATAACACGAGACACACTTGCCTACTTTATGATTGCTTTTGTGACTATTTTTTGGGAACTATTCCTAGATTATTTTTAGAATATTCTTGAAAAAAATTTCGAAAAAATCTTTTAAATCTTCTAAAAATTTCTTCATACTATTTTATTAAGGTTTATGTTTAAAATTTGGCAAAAAATGTCATTTTCAAAAAAATTCAAATCCATTTACAAGTCATTTTACTACTTAAAAGCAAGCGTTACAATGTTTAATGAATGTTTTTGTTAATTTTTTATTCATTGGATTTATTTCAAATTAATTCACATGTTCTCATGATATATTAAAAACAAAATTATATAAACAAATCTTACAATTTCAACATCAAATTAAATTACAATTTTAAAACATGAAAAAACCAAGCAAATGTTACATTTGTTATTGTATATGTTATTGTGATTACCCCGTAAATGATATGTAGGTTTAGGGTTGGTTATAAGTAAATAGGTGTATCAAAATATTCGTTGGATCTATGTACTTCAAACCAGGTAAATTATAGAACACTAAAAGTCGTGCTATTATATGAACCCTAACAAATACAATTTCCTTATAACATAGATCTAGACCTTCTTGATTAAGGCAGAAACATATTACCTACCTTCTTACCTACCTTCCATCATGCTTAAGCATGTACATGTGTTGACATATGATATGTCACAAATGAAATAAAAGGTGGGAAAATATGTTATAATGCATGAAAATTTAAATAAATATATGTGTTTATATAATTTTTGTAATAATATTTATTGCCATGTGGAGTGGTGGTTGATATGTTAAGGCTTAGTTTGTGGCCATGGGGGTGAGGGGTTCAATTCCCTCTTGTGACATCATGCTCATGCCTTGATGCCTACACATGGCCTACATGCTTGGCCTTACATTTTACAAAATCCCGTGGTTCTTGTTTTAAATTATTAATAAATAATTTTAAATTTATGTTACCTATTAAAGTAAATCCATAATAAAAATGAATTGTTAGATGTGCATTCATTATTTAATTTTGCACACTTTAAAGTGGTAAGTCATATTAATGTTTAAAGTGTGTGATATACTTTTAGAAAAATGTTTTCAGTATATTATGGGAACATTTGGTTAAGTTTGAAATGAATTCAATGAATATTGGATACCCAAAATCATTTTTAAAATAATGTAACCAATGATTTTGCTATTTTAAAATTTTCTAAAAGGACTTGAAATGACTTGAAAATTACATATTTATGAAATTATATATATATATACCTTTACATATTAATAAACTACACCATAATGTGCATTCACAATCAAATGAACCAAAAAGCACGTCGGGCAATCACCAAAACTCAATAAAAACTATAATCTTGTTAGATATATTTTTGTGGTGCCACTTTAATGCCATATTAATCATGGAATGTTGTGTTAAATGACTAATATGAATGTTGAAGAATTTTTTTAAAAAATTCAAAAAAAAAATTTGTGGTTTTGGTTTTAGTAAAAGACCTTTGAACTCAAACAACAATTGCATAAAAAACATTCAATTTTGTAAATTACTAAGCTAAAGACTCTCTTTATAAAGGAATTTTGATGACAAAAAAAATTGAGATGATATTAATTGATTATACACACTCAAAAAACATTCACATTTTGAAATTTGTGAAATTTTAAATTTTAAAAAATTAAAAATTTATTGAGCATAATTTTAAATTTTCTAAAGTCCTTTACCATAAGTAAATAGGGCGTACTGTACATGACATTTCAAACAAATTTTTAGTTTATGAAACAATAAAATAAATAATTAACATATTTTCATACAATTTGAAATTAAGATAAATTTTCAAAACAAAACACAAAATTTGGTAGAATCTATACACTTTTTTTGAAAAATTAGTTATTCAAGAAAAATTAATACAAAAAATGTGATGTATTGAAAAACTTATATGTATTTTTAGTAACATATTGCAAAAGATTGCATCCCAAAAGAAAGTGAAAATGACAACAAATAGGACCTGAAATGTTGGTCATAAACAAGTGGTTCAATCTAATTGTAGCCATCATCTTATCCAGGGGTTTGTTATTAAAATTCAACCATAAAAGACAATTTTTAAAAAAAAGATCTATTGTAGTGTCCATTATAATGGGAGTTCCTCTTCAATAGGAACTAATGGCAATTGCTTTTAAACAAGAAGCAATCAAATTTTCACAATAAGAAATAATGGACCTTGAAATAATAAATTATAACCAATTATAAATATTTCACAACTAGTTCACGAGATTATCTAAATGCTATTCATAATTAACATTTTATTAAATTTGTAAAGGTTCATCCTAATTTTTTTCTAACAATTTGTCAAATGACACTATTAATGTTCCTACTTTTGACATTTTATTTTAGATGATAATGCTACACTTCAAGAGTTGGGTCAGCTTTTGGTGTTTAATGAACCCACTCGTACCAAGCACCCTCCTACCCATTTTGGGGATTGGGTTGAACTCAAGGATGCTCATTTTTCTTTTTGTAGTGTGATTGACAATTTTGAAAATTTACCAATTGAAAACAAGTTTTATGATTAACTATATTTTCACCTAAACAAATAGAGTGGGAAAAAGCTACATGGCTCATGAGGAGTATGATCCATTGATCAAGGATTACATTAAGACTATTGTTAATCTTCCACCATATCAAAAAATTATGAAGAGTAGATTATGGACTTACAAAATTAAAACCACTATTGATGGCACTTTTAATCAACGATACAAGGTTCATTTAGTGGTGATAATCATTTTTAAAAACATGAACTAGATTTACAAAGACATTTGCCTCCAAAACTCATTATGAGTCTATTCATATGGACATATTTTATGTTATGGGGATTTTTTTTTAAATTCACATAGTCTTAAACACATCCATGTTGTAATGTTGTTTGTTAGGTCATGTGCTACCTTAGACAAACTACAAGTTGCCATCTCTATTCTATAAGCTTGTTCAAATCACCAAACTTCTTGCATATTTTGATGCAAACTATGTTATGGATAGATTCCAACATCAATGACATAAAATCTCATAGTGATTGTTTTGTTTTTCTTAATAATGGTCCCATTACATGGTGGAGTCATAAGCAAATTTCACATTGAGCAAAATAACAAAACCTAAATACATTCCAATATTATGTGTTTCACATCAAAGGAAGTTGTTTGGGTGAATCACTTTCTAAACAACTTGGAGTTTCACAACAAATTTTTGCCCTTCTTCTATGTTTACAATCAAGTTACCATAATTCAGATGGTTAAAAACCCAAAATTCCACCAGGACATTAAACATGAATTGACATGTAATTCTATTTGATTTATGAGTTCCAATTCAATTGCAAGATTCTTACTACTTACATCCCTACTCAGGATTGGCCTTGACATTTTGATGAAACCTCTTTTAGCATAAAAAGTTCACCACTATTGTAATTATGTTGGCCTCACTTCAACTATTCAATAAATGGGAGTTTAACATTATTTGTTTTGAATATTTTACACATGTAATGAATGGGATTGTTAAAATATCATTTGATAGTTAGAATCATTGAACATGTGAAACTCCCTTCGCATATTTATCTATCTATGAAGCAAGATAATTTGTTTTGTTTTGTCATGCTCAGATTTTTCTTGATATTTTTGGAAAGTTCACAATGAGTAGGGGTGTACCAACTTGATTTTAAACTATTTGGAACTATGGTGTGGAAGCTATTGATTATTGAAACATTTTTTCAAGAAAAATTAAATAAAATAAAAACTGAAAAAATATATTGGAATTTGACAATGTTCTTGGTGTCGTTGGAAATCCCTTGGTGAGTCAAATTTAATAGATTTTATTTCACAATTTTCATAGTTGAAGAATGGAAGATAGTGAATTTTGAGTGGATTTTGTTGTTGGAAATTCAAACAAATTGCAAAAATTGGGTTTGGAAGGAAAACTTTGTTGAACCCTCAATGTTCTACACTTATATATTCAATAAAACATTGGGTTATAATCGCATTTATAAAAACCATAACAAGTGTAATCAATGTTTGATTTTTTATATTTTAATGTTAAAATTTGTACTAAAATTATTCATTTTTAATATAAGAATTATATGATAATGTTTCAAATATATTATAAAAGTGTATGAAACCATCTGGAATAATCTAATGAGTATAAAATATTCAAAACCACTCCTAATATAATATAATATAACAATTACTTTCTCTTTTTTCATTTTTTTTAAAGACTCAATGTTTGACACCTTCAAAATGGCATGATCATGTACTATAATTATCCACACCTTTACATAATGACATTGTTTGACATTGTAAAACCATCATGATGAGTACTTTTTACCATTTCAAAAATTATGCATTCTAATCCATCACCTTTTATAACCAATTGCAATTTGTCACATCATGCTAACAAGAACTCCCAATGCTTTTTAAACATTTTTAAAAAAATTCCCTAATTGACAAAGATAATTCCTATTATCTTATTTGCACCTTAGTGATAAAATTTTTGCAATTATAAAAGGAGGCTAGTTGCAAAGTTGAATTTTGCCTTCACAATCCGCAAACACTTCCCCTTATCAACAAAACACGTTGCAGTGGGAGACAAACCTTTCCATTTTAGATTGTGCCTCCTTTTCACAATTCTTTCCCATTTGAATATGTGTCTTTACAAGTTTATTGTCATACTACAAGCTCCAAGCAGGATAAACAATTTCAATTGTTAGCATTTCATTTCTTCAATCCTAGTTGTTGGAACATTAAGGAAAAATAATGCCAAGGTTTTATGCTAGGTAAGGCCTTCAGACATGGGCACTAAACCAAAATTTGGGTTGTGGTCTGTTCTTATTTGCATGAGCCCTCACTTTGGTAATGCCAGCATCCATAGGATTAACCTTACATTTAAGTTCCCTAGACACTTTGCTTTTACCTTAGTTTGCCTAATTTGCACTAGTACTTATATTGGATATAATGTCAAATAAATAATCTACTTGGAAGACACTTGGACACCTATATTTCATCACAATTTTATTTATGTTTTCTTATTTATCACTCCCATATTAACATAGGTTACATTTTTTGTTACATTTTGTTTTATAATGCTAATTTGGAAAGGAGTTTTGGTCTCTGCAATTGATTTGCTTGTTGATTTTTGCTTCGAGATGTATATGCTTGTTATGTGTCTATTGTGTTTATGTTTTATGCAAATTAACCACCTTGTGTGATGAAGAATGTTGGCAAGTTTCCCCAATTGTGGTGTTGAACCCAAGAAGTTCAAGTTCATGTCCTTGTGACTTGGACCCAAAGCAACCACTTTTGGTGGAGGTGGTACGATAACTCAATTGTGAAAATAGCCTTGTGGAACTAAAACTCAATCATGAAAAACATTTTTTTGAACACAAGTTCAAATTCTTTAGAGCAATGCCACCCATACCCCTATTTGAACCTCTAGCAATGTTTATTAAAGCCAACATAATAAAGTTATCCATAAAGTAAGGAAAACACAGCACCAGAACCAAACTCACCCTGAGGTTAGTCATACACAGGGAGAGATTGAAAAGAAAACCTGCAAAAAAGTACAATAGCATTAAGGGCGGGGTGAAACTCAGAAAACCATCAATTTTGGTGCTAAACTGAGTTTCATCCTGTCTTTCCTTCTCCCTGAGCGCCTCCAGTGCTGTAACATATATTTTCACTACTCCTACCCGTATAACTATTATAATTAGTCTTGTACCTTGTGCATTAAATGTTGAGTTTCATCATTTCGTGTTGACATTTAATAAATTTTCCTTACTTTGCAGATGACACTGAAAGAGGGGATAGTGGGTGAAAGGAGGCCCAAAGACAGGGTGGCTTTATGGATAAATCTAATGTATTCTCAATTTTTCTCCCAATCCTGACCCATAAACACAAAAATGAAACAATACATGGTGAGATGGTTTTAGGGCAATCACCTAGGCCATTCATCATTGTTGAGGAATGTATAATGTATATGGAATTGGATTGAGTTTTCAAACTAGGATTGGAGGTTCTTTGAATTTTATTTTTTTAAATATTAAAACGAGAACTGGAAGCTTAAAAAATTTGAGGGACTGGGCTCAAACCCTCACTTGGAGAACCTACAAAACTTTTTTAGATGTCAAAAGCATTGTTGGGTGGGTTACTAGAACCTGCAACAGACCCTCAACAATTATCAAGTGTGTTTTGTAGGTTCATGATCACGGTTCTCAAAATTTGAAAGAAATTAAATAACCACATTTTCAACTGCTGGCTCATGCATGAAAAATCACCAATTCTTTGAGACTTTTGAATCTCAACTGAGTTAATATTTGGTTTCACCTTCATAACCACTTCTGTAGGCAATAGGTCTCATACATAGATAAATAGGTAGGAAAATAGATAACTACTGGGTAAGTAGATGGTTTATACATAAGTAAGGGTGTTTTTATTACCCACCTACTGTCAACCTTCTTCTGGGTTGTTAGTAGGTCAGTAGAAAAAAAGCGCAACTAAGCTAACTACCATGGTTAGCTAGGGAACTGGAACCCAACAGAAAATTGTTTTATGATCATGTACCATTCATCCAGTGGATGGTGCACTGGTGGGTGCTGGCTCACTGTGGCTGGGACTCTTTATTCAATTCTTTCTCAAACAAATCTAGGAAAATTTTAATATTTAAATTAAATCCAATTAAATTAAATATTTAAATTAATATTAATTATGTCTGATTCTGAAATATGTAAAGGAGCAGAATCATGATTCTCTATTGATTCAAATAATTGCACAACACTGGTCAAAACTGGGACTGGAGGTTCTCTTCAAAAGGAAGAAGTGGTCAACACTGGTTGCAACTTGGTGTGAAGAGTTGTTTTGCATTTTTGTAGACATAGTTCAGTTGCTAATTTGTCAAAGGCCTCTTCTTACATTTGCAGCTACCCCTAGTTATTCAAATGGACCATCACAGTTGTATACAGTTGTTGGGTGGATGCAAGCTTGTCTTGCCACTACCATAGTTGAAATTGCTAGTGTCATGTGTGCCTACAGCAATCAAGGTGAAGAAGCATTTGAAAATAGAGGATCGTGCTTCATCCCATTTCCTTTTTTTGGTTTCTGTTGCAAGTTTGTTTGATCGATTTTAGTCTTTGCAAAATACTGTTTGATTAAATGGATTTTTTGTGCATTTTGCTTTGACAAAGTAATTGCGGGTGAACATTCACCAATAGCAGTTCTGTTCTTTTAGCTACTTGGTGCAGTTTTGGAGGAAAGTTGACCTACCCTTGCAAAATTTCAGGTTATGAAGTACAACACATTGCATTGAACCCTCAAATGTGTGCAGGATCTGTGTGTTGCCCATGTGGAACCTGTCAACTGGGGATATAATTTGATTGTCATTTGTGTCCAACTTGAAGTTTTTGTGTGATTAGTTGCAGCTGACAAGTATGCAATGGGTTTGTGTTCAGATATATCTTTCTGTTGGCACCTTCATCTGGACTCATACAGTTCAGAATTCTGAGCGAAATCTTTGGAGATCAATTGCCAATCTATTTTCACAGCTACTTTGCTGAAGCTAATGTCAACTCCCTGTCATGTTATTCAACCATATGGTATGGTACTGCATATATGAACATGCAATTTCCCTTTGAGAGCTTTTAGAACATTTTTCCTAATCCTAGCTGCAAGAGATGTCAAGCATTCTGATGAGAAATCTACATCAAGCCCCCCAGATGCCGCAAACGAGGGATATCAGGGACGTGAGAGGCTAAGGAGATGATGGTCAACGCATCATAGTGCCATCAACACATGATTTCTTATGTACCATGTTGTAACATTTGCACAAGTGGGATTCCAGTTCCAGAGATTGAGCTCCCGTTACCCATGAAAAGGTGCCATCAAGATGAGTTCATGTCCCTGAGTGATGGAAACAAAAAGAATACAAGAATTACAGTTCACACTACAGTCACTTCAAATAACCTTGCGTAATAAGTAGTATTGAAGCTCTAAGTATTATCTATTCTCTAGACAGTGAATCCCATGGGTTGAGGATCTGTGCTGAAATGTCCTCTCTGAGAGTGCCAGGACAAACAGAGAGGGTTGACAATCAACCAACAGAATTGACCCTTGTGGGATGCAGTGAGAACAAGCCTGATTCCTGTCAACCCTTCAACCCCACATTCAGATAGGTGGGTACATGTCAAAACCCCTGATAGATATGTGAAAACATTGCAAACAGCTGCATGCAGGGGTCCCTCATCTGCCCAGGAATCTAGGAGAATTGAACCTTTACAATCAAAGGCTCCGTCTCCTCTGGCTTCCAATCTCTCTGGTCAGAATGGTTCAGATCCTCGAGCAGCACCTTGCAGTAGAGAGCAATTGAGAGCACTAATTTAGTACGTGTGTAGAATTTCCATCTGGATCTTTGGTGCACATGAACAGTCCAGAATGGTATGTCATATCCTTCACAACTTTTGTTCATGTGTATATCAAAACTTCTCTGCTCCAGCTTCAGATTTCTCAACAATCTGTCAGAAAGCATCCTTCATACCAAGTGACCAAAGTAGGTGAGATTTTAAGAGGTTAGCATTTCAGGCTGTCCTAGCACATTCCCAAAATAACTCGAGCATGGAGTCATAGAGGATGGCCAAGAGGTGATTTCTCACTGAGTTTCCAAATTTTAGTCAAATGATCCTGTACATGGTTGCAACACAGTTTTGAGAATATGAAAAATTGTGCTACTTTGTCTGCAGTCTCTAGAAAATACATTTCACCACATCCAAAGCTGGAGCATGACCAGCTGCAACTAGAGACAATTCTTCTGTTTTGTCTATTTCGAAACACACAAGGTTAAGCTCAGAATTGGAGTTGGGAAAGAGGCAGCAAATTTATAGGGTAGCCAAACAGGCTGCACTGACATAGTGCATCCAGAAATTGGAGCCACCCAATTGCCAATGATCTCTCAAGAGGCAAACTTTCACCAAAATGAAGGTGAGACTATTTTGCATAATACCAAAAAAGTGTGACGGGTTTCTCTTTTATTAACTGATTTCAATTACTGCTTTGAGAATTTGTGATTTGTTTGGGACCTGGGACCTTAATCTCTGCAGAACTCTTGATTTCCCTTCTGTATGTTGCCGAGAGGCAGAAGGGATCAACCCCCCTTCCACAGAAATTTTCTTTTCAACCACATTTCTAAGTTCCCAACAAGAACTTGGATGCAAACCCCCAGGGTGGCAACTCTTATATAACAAGCACCCCTATGGCATGAGAAGACTACTTAGAGCTTCCTTCGAAATTATTACAAAGTATTATATGCTTATAATTATTTATAATAAAATACAAATCATCTAGAGCTGGGGCTGAATTTTGTAATAAAATTGCATACCTTGATTAGTATTGTGCAAGCCGAGTAGCTTGTCTCCCACTTTTAGTGACAAGAGGAACATATGAGTTAGTTGTTGTAAACATGGACATTGAGTTTAGCAATGGTGCACTTGTTGAACATTCTTGTGGTGGAGCTGATGCAGATTGGTTTGTACATCTCTTGCCACAATTTTGTTTGCATTTTCGCTAATTCTTCACATAATTGTTCAAAGCATTTTTGTCCTTTTGCGCCAGCAAAAATTCTTCCCTTTATGCATCTCTTGTCAAAGCAATCAAGCATATGACATAACTGAAATTGACAAAATCAGCTTCATGCCCACTATAACCATCATATGAGTGACGAAGACCTTCAATCTGTTTGTAATATTTGGTAAGATCTTTATGCCTTCCTCATTCAATTGGACAAGCCTTACATAATCAGCATGTCCACCTTTATCAAGATGTTTTATAATTCTTTTGCACATCCTAAATACCAAGTCAATTTCTTATCTTCTTTCATGATAATACCAACATCATCAAACAAACCCACCTCTTCAACTTCATGGTCTTCTTGTGTAAATGAACCTCTTACACATGTTTTATATTGCACTCATCTCAACCTATCTAGTGGCAATTTATAAGGTGAATGGGCATTAAGCTTTGTTATGAGCCTCATTTTGAAAATTGAACCCTTTCCTGGCACATCAATAGTCGAAGATACCTTAGTAGTTTTTGCAATATTAAAATCTAAAATACATCCCATCATTTTAGTTTGTTGTTCAATGTCCAAAATAGGAATCCTTACTAATACATCGATTTCAGTAACAAAACTATACTCATTTCTTGAAACAAATTTGTGACTTGCATAATTGAAAAACTTAAAATCATTTACAACTTCACTACCATCTTCATTGACTTCTATAGCACAACAATTTATGATGTTCAATAAATCTATAAATGATGAAGGCCAAGGATTTCCCCACTTTCCGTGAAATAAAAACACATCTTTCATCCCAACATTGGAGGCATTATTTTGAGTCTCCTTAAAACCAGCCAACCAAGCTTGTTGGAAAGCATCATTTGAAACTAAATCATAATCAAGAAGGTTAGTATGAAAACAAAATGGATTACCTTCCCACCAAAAAACATTTCATCGTCTTGATTCCACAATCAACGGACCTTTCTTCAAATTTTATTTGTTCAGTCCATCCTATGTGTGAAGTCTGCTCAACTACCTCCCGAATACAAACATTGTGTTTGTTTTTCACATGTTGTCCAAGAAGAGAAAAAAATCTTAACAACAATTTGAACCAATTTTATGTAAAGCAAGTGGCAAGTTAGGAAATAAATCATGCATCATAATAATGTGTAACACTATTAAATGACAAGAAATTTAACAATCAATTATGGACTTTTTAGTCAACCAATTACCTTGCAATTTGTGTTCATGTTAGACATTGCAAATATATTCAACTCCAAAATAGATCATGTGGACCTCATATGACAATTCCACTTGTTATAATAAAGTTATTTGACCATACAAAACTTCCAAAAATGCCCAAATAACTTCAAGATGTAAAATTGTACCTTTGACATGTTCTTGAAATTTTTTTCCTTCATAAATTGTACCTTCATCAATTGCTTCAAAACATTCCCTTACTTTAGGAAAAGCAATGCATTGTACAAGTAAGATTCACTACAACAACAGGGGGCTATTTTACGATCCACATATCATCGCAAACAACAAAGAATGAAGTTTTCGAAAGCCCACCTTTGCGAACCATAACTCCTCGCAAACTGTTAAACCTTTGTAATACTAAAACATTCGCACCCGTACAATCGCAAGTCCTTCACAACTCCCAAACTTGATACAATCGCAAACATTTTACGATTCTAACTGCTTCTATATGCAGTTTGCGATTGCCATTACATCGGAAACTATTTGCAACAAACCCATCGCCGCAACGACTTGGCGAATCGACTCAAAAGTCTATCGGTTTCCGAAATAAGGTCCATCGCAAAC
>Ga0209611_10002616_pt1 | contig 31652 bp, 16 predicted proteins | sample S1TSphgellanicum_3_FD_187693 | JGI IMG/M metagenome (GOLD analysis project Ga0209611, IMG submission 187693) | Host-associated microbial communities from peat moss isolated from Minnesota, USA - S1T2_Fc - Sphagnum magellanicum MG (SPAdes) (version 2) | ecosystem: Host-associated > Plants > Peat... | reverse complement strand
CTCCACGAATAAGCACGTCTTCTATAATGGTGGTTTCTAGTTAACAGTTACGTAGAGTCCAACATGCAGCGATCGGCAAATCAAAGTCCAGACTCTAACCGGCCTCAGAAGATGTCGTCATGTGCAGTGTGCACTCGTACTGACGACACTAGGTACTAGAGATCAACATTACCAACAACAAGTCTAGAACCACAAATCCAATTATTGATGAATCTAAGATGAACAGCTTGGACAACGAACGATATTATAACTGTAGCATACAATTTTACTTGAATTATACAGAAATTTTTCTTTCGTGGATCTCAACGTCCTTATTATAGTGGTAGGCAAATTATCATGGCAACGTTCCTTGCATAAGTATTGCGTTGCCAACGGGACTGACTGTCGTGATCTAGCAGCAGCAGCTAGGAAACAAAGAACTATGGCAGCTGCTCATTGAGCATTCCCGCGTGTCCAGAAAAGCTGGCCAGTCAACAAGAAGGTACTAGCTACTAGTTCTCAAGCATATTGTCCACTCACAGATGCGCCTGAATTTGTCCTTGAGCGCTATCTTGGCGTCACAATTGCACACACGAAAGAGGAAGTCCGGGTATTCGCTCTGCAGAAACTCCGTTGGCGGGACGGCGGTAGCTATGGCCAGAACAGTGGCCACTCCTTCCGCAGCCGCCACGTGCCGGGCGCGCAGACAGCTAATCGTATGCTCCGCGACGGCTCCTCCCTGCACTACTACGTTCGCATCCTGACCGCCCAAAGTACCATCATCGGCAATGTGTAGTGAAGCAGCAGCACAGTTTCCGGTAGGTGGTGCCATTGATGGAATGCAATTGGTGGATTGGAGTGGAATTTACTCGAAAAACAATTGGCTTCTGATCTGATCATTGGGTGGGGAAGCAAGGCTTTATATTTGAGTGATTGGGGGAGGGGGCTTTGGGGGTGGGTAGCAAGTTGCAACCATTTTATTTTATTTTTCAACAAATTTTAAATTGAAAAGGCTTTTGTTATATTTCTAGGGTACTTATTCAGTGTATTTGCCTGAAAAGGGCAGCAAGTACTGAAAAGTCCTGCAACTATTTGAATGAAAACAGCAGTAAGTCTGGGTGCATTTTGAGGGTACGTTTGTTGCGTGTCTCTCTCCATGGCCACTTAATTTTGGTCAAATAATGTCAAAAGGATTCCTATACTGTACCTATTCACGTCTCTATTTCTCAACCAACTCTAAAAGGACCCACACCTGGCAGCTGTGCAGGTGTACAGTTCAGAGCACATGTGCTGAGTTCCACATCAAAGTATTTTTCCACTTGTACAATTGGTTTTTTGAGGGAAGCTGACTCACATTTGTTGGTCTGTTGGGAATCTCCAGATTTGGGGGCTGTGGTACCCACCAGAATAGTTGGAATCCATGTAAAATAGTGAGTCAGCAGTGCAACATTTCACATTAAAATCTCAACTATTTGAGTGCCATAGTGCAAATAATGGGTGTGGGAAATCATGGAAATGTTATTCGTCTATTGCTATGTTTCTAGGGTACTGGTTCATCTTTGATTGGAAGGGGGAGTGCAGGTGCATTTCTAGTGGCCTTATTCATCTTTGAATGCATTTGCAAGTCCTGACTTATTTTTGAATGGAGTCCTTTTTTTTTTCTTTTTTTCTTTTTTTCTTTTTACTTTTAAAATCTTTTTTTAATGCAGTCTCTTTTTTTCTTATGTTTTGAGCCTCAATATTAATGAGTCAAAAAGTAATATTACATGGGCATATATTACACAAGAGGCAACCTTCACATTCAACTTACCATTAACCCAATCTCCTTGAATTTTAACTTTTATTTATATTTATATTTTTTAATCTATTTTTCTATGCTTATGTTGGAAACAAGATTTTTTTAATTCCATTTTAAGCAAAAAATATTTTATTTTATTTTATAGTGTCCACCTTGGAATCATTGGCCTTTGAAAGCTTTGAACACAAGTAAATGGCATGGCCAATCATGTTCTATATAGGGCACATCACACTAATACAAAAACATGTATTCTATGCTCCTAATATTGTGACTACACTGATGTGACTAAGTTTATTTGTCTAAAATGATTGAAGGGGTATTTTTGGTCCATTTTTCCTTTTACAAAAAAAAACATATCTTATTTGATTAAGTCAACTAATTTTTTAAATTAAAATTGGATGATGTAAGTTACACATGGATCAAGTCATGTCTATATGATGTCAATGCCTATTATGGTGTGGTTAATTTTAATCACTCCATGGGTGACATGGTTTGCTATTATATGAGCTACATTTTAGTAATTGAGAATGTTATTTATGTACGTATGTATCAAGTGTAAGTGTCTAGATTTTTAATCATGTAGGTAGACAAGTAAATAGGTAAATTAAGGTTAGTAATAATACTCAAATAGGTAGGCTAGGCTAGCTAATAGGTAGGTGTAGCAAAATATTCACCATCTGCTTCCGTATATGTAGTAACAATCTTGATTCTCGCATGTAATTATGTGTTGACGAATATACCATGACTTGAAATTATTGCGTGAAATTCAAAATGAATGTGTGTTTATACTTTTTGCTATGATATTATTTGCTACCATATGAAATGGTGGTTGGATGATATCTTGGCTTTTTAGCATGAAAGTGAGGTTCAATTCCCTCTTATGACAACAACTCATTGAAACCCTCTTATTATTCCCTAGAGGGTTTACATCCTTAAGAATTTTAATTTATTAAAAAAAAATTTTAATCACGAATATGTGACTCATGCCACTTATGCATTAACATCAATTAGCCCATATGCTAGTTTTTTGTCCAAAAATACAAACCATGTCAATTGACAATTGTTATTTTTTATTCAAAATAAACTAAACACATCAAATAACACATAATATTTTTTTATCAAAACAAACATGACAAATATGCACATAACTAACAACTTAATCATGTCTCATACGATTAAGATGCTAATAAATATTATTTGAAACAATTAATCTTGTTTGATTGTATAGTCATCTTGTCTAGCTGTTTTTTTCACTAAAAGACAACATTTGTAAGTGTCACTTTTCTTCAAGCACTTTGATTTTAAGGGGGAAATGCACCTTTGTCATCTATGTGCATGGTATGCTGAAAGGGGTCATGTGTTTGTTTGAAATGACACCTATCTATCTTTGCTTGAGCATCCAAAACCATGCCAAAAATCGTCTCTTATTTTGTCTTTTTTTATCATTCATGTGAGTGTTCTATGATTTGTGGGAGTCATAACAACGACGTAAAGTGTGATATTTTTGGGATTTCCTTGTTGTTTGTTTTGTTTTCGTTCTATGATTTGTGGGAGCTATTATAACTATGGTGTTGGTTTTTGAAAGTGCGATATTTTTGGGATTAGTTTGTTGTTTGTTTTGTTTTTCTTGTGTGTGGATGTGGATGGTGTTAACGATGAAGCGAAGCTTGTGAATGACAAGAATAAAAAGCGATTACTCTGTGAATCTAAGTACCATTTTTTAATTTTGTGTGTCATAAGGAGACTGATGTTTTCTTTGTTTTTATTTGTGTTGTAATCACATTGATGGGAATAATGTCTAAATGTGAAATCTAGTGGATTTGTGCATCAATTTTTGAGATTTTCATTATGTAAGATAATGGGTGAATAGAAAATTGGAAGGAATAAAGTTTTTAGAGGCATTGATGGAATTGATGAGAAGTTCTAGGGGATCAATGTGAATTGATCTATTCATGGCATTTGTTGTTCAGGTTCATTATATGAAAATGTTTGTGATGAATTATGCATGTATGGGGAGGTTGAATAATTATTAATGTGGGAGTTCTAAACATATCTTATGTTTTCATGGAAATCATTTTGTTGTTTGAGGTTTGATTGATGACGTTTTTGGGAGTTTGGGATGTTTTGCTTGTTAGTATGATCCCAATTTGTGTTTGCAAAAGAATCGATGTGGGTTGTTGTGATTTTGTTTTAGGTATGATGGGATGTTTTAAAAGATTTTTAAAAAATTTGTCTAGGATGCCACATGAAAAGATCATGAGAGCCCAACAAGAAGAGATCCAAAGAAATTTGATCCACATGACGTCAATATTCTTTAAATTGGTAATTTAGTTACATATGAGCACTGCGTAATAAGAAGTATGGATATGTGGCATTGTAATATTTGAATTATTCTTCTAATGTAACTTTCTATGAGTTCTTACCAAGTGTTGATGAAAGTGCCTTCCTTTTTGGTATTGAACCAGTTTTATTTAGTGTGATTATGTTGAGTTAAGAGTTTGTAAATTAAGGGATGTGTGATTGGGTTGTAACATGACAAATTTTAGCGAAGAAGATATTTTTATTAAGGAAGATCCTCAAGAATTTTGAAACCATTGATATTGTTTCATTTGTTACAACAAATATAAATTTTGGTGCAACATCAATTGCAAAAAGAAAAATAATAATTGTTGTCTAGTAACAATAGGAAAAGCAAGGTTTGGAACAACGTCAACATGACATTACAGCATGGGAAGCATTTTGTGTAGGAGTTTTTACAAAATGAAAAAAAAATTGAAAGTAAAGGAAAAACTTCAATTTTAGATAAAAATTTGAACACCTCCAGTTTTGAGTTTGTTCTTCAAAATGTTGGGAAAAAGAAACCTTCACCTTATGTAGAAAACATTTGGATGCATGTCTTATTGATACTTGAGCTTGGTATGTGAGAATTTCTGCATTTGGGATGGAAAATTTGTTCAAAAAAGGGGATAAATTTGTTAAAGTATAACATATTGGAATTATATCCAAGTTGTTAATTTGGGTATTAGAACAAGGCACTATGGGAAATAATGAAAGTGAATATCATCTGTGTTAGATAGATAATATGAAGGTTATTCTCTAATATTAAATATTAATTGAAAATAACATGCCCTAAAAGCATGGATGAATTGTTTTCGGGTAGGGAGTTTAAGGATGTCCATGATTGGATTGAAAGGTTAGAAATGGCAATAGAAGTAAAAGGGATTGGTGAACAAAAGTTGTTCAACATTGGCAAGTTGAACTTGAAAGGCAAATCAAAATAATGGTTCGAGAAAATGGTCACAACCCCAACAAATTAGTAGACCATGAAAGTAACCATGTTGTTGAAATGTGGGATTGTTGATAAGGAGGAAATTAGATCCAAGTTGTATGTGATCAAGTAGGAACCTAAACATAAGGTGCAAGCTTATTATGATAGAATGCATAAGTTATTTACAAGAGGCAAGCTTGAAGATGTAGAACAAAAGAGAAATTTTCTTTTTTGACTTTGTCCTAAAATCAAAAGAAATAGTGTAATGTGGGATTATGTAAACATGGATGTTGTGTTTGTTACAATTTTAGAAGTGGAATGGGTATTAATCAAATTGGGTGAAACTTTATTTGAACCTTTGAAGGAGGAGTAGGAGGATGGAATTGTTGTTAATGTGGTGGTGGAACAAATCAATGTTCTTAATGAGTCACTTATAAACTTTTTCAAGCAAGGAGTTTCATAAAGTCATGGAGTAGGTTTTCTAGGAGCCAACAATTGTTCTACATGCTAAATACGTAATTCCATAGATCATGTTGTACTATATGTTTAGAAAAAAAGATTTAAAACCCAAATGTGGTCGTTTTCATAAAACAAAAAATTATGGCGTCAAATGTGGATATTGTAAAAAAATGGGTTGGTAAGTGTTAATCTTCTTCTACTATTCTCATTCTTAATTATGTATTTTAACATATCAAATAAATAAAAATGTTCCAAAATCCATATTTGAACCAAAATCATATCTACAGTGAACTTAAAACAAAATTCATAATAGTGTGGAATTCAAAACAAAAAAGCAAAACCAAATACAATGTTATCAAATTTATTTTTCTCCATCAAGTTTCTTCCTCTTATTCTCACATGAACTTCTTCAACAACAAAACCACAAAACAAGTAATAATCCAAAATTTAAAAATCCTCCAATACCATTCCCAATTTCGTGCCGTGAATATTAATTCAAATTGTCCACTATTCAATCCTAATCAACCCAACCTCATTTTGCCCTACAATGACAACACAAGTTTGTCCACTTTGTCCTATATTATAACACGATTTTGCCCTTAACATTACCCCCCTTGTACTTTGGATTCCATTTTCAAATTCTTGTGAACAACAGGGTACAAATCTATAATGTTAGAAAACAATTACAAAAGTATCTTATTTATTGTAAATGAACTAATTATACCTCCTAATAATGTTTATATGAATATATTCGATCACATCTTGAGCTATGAGATTGCATTCTGTTTATTACAATTAAACCTTTAATCTAAAATTGAGTTCATGGTATTTGTTGATGTAACCATTGCTATACTTCCTCAATGGTTTTTGTATGACCATTATTTCCTTATTTTAGAGATGTGCCCCCTATTGTAATCCGTAGAAGGAAATTGGGTTTTTATAAGTAATCAATTTGTGACTACTTATGGTTATTTGTCATTTACGACTATCATTGGTTATTTCTTCAACTACTTTTTACATTTGGTTGTGTTTGCAATTACACTACAACTACCTTACAACTAATGTTTTCTTCATTTTTTCCATTTGAACAATTTTTAACATGGTCTTCATCTAAGAAAACCCATTTATGTTTCATTAATTGCAAATGTGGTCAAATGAGTTGTAACCCTATGTGTATTCAAAGTGTATTTTGTGTATTCCAAGGTGCATGGATTTACAATGGCATATAATATGTATTTTACTCAATAATATATAGGTGAAAATTAAGATAAACATGTGTATATAAAGAGTGATTTATAATATTTGTATTTTTTACAAAACTTACAATTAATTTTCAATCATAAGAGAAAATTTCCAATAATTATAGCAAATTTAAGTATTACAATTAATGTAACATTATTGTAGAATATATATAATTTTAATAATTATGAATTAATTTTAATAAACGTATAAGTTATAATTGAAATTAGTATTCATAATTTTTAATTTTTATTCTAAATTATGGTTTAAAATATTCATAGTAATTTTATCATAAAAATATTATTTTATGTAATTATTGTAATTATAGTCATGAAATTACATTAAGTTATTGAATTTATTAACTATAATCATTTATTTAAAATGAAATTATTGTTATAACCTAAAATTTTACATTAATTAATTAAAAAAATAGTAATAAAAATTAGTTCCATAAAAATAATTGTAATTACTTTATTAGTACATCAATAAATTAAGTGACACAATTTATAATTAAATTTAATTGTTTATAACTTATAATTCTTAATTTATAAATTTATTTTTAAAACTTATAGTAATTTTACTCCATATAAAATTATTTATTTATTAATTCTAATTTTTTAGAATTTATTACAGTATATTATATTTTTAAAATATTATGTATTGAAATATTCACAATAGTTTTACTATAATTAAAGCAATCGACATAATCACTATAATTATAGTAATTGAAATAAAATAAGCTATTTTATTTATAACCAATGCAAACTTATTTGAAAAAATAAATGTTATTACAACATATCATTTTACATTAAGATTTAATATTTTGAAGAGAATTTTTATTTTTTTTTAGTATATATATATATTACAAAAGCTACATATTAATTATATAATTTAACTTGGTATTCATAATTTAAAACTCATAACTTATAATCGAGTTGAAGACATGATTTCCTTGAACAAATTTTCCAACAATGGTAACAAATAAGACAAGGCTAACATCATGTGAATATTACAAAGAAGGTTAAGATTCTACCTTGCTTGGGCAATTGAAGGGTTGTCCTATGACATTTTCACAATCAAAGCCTTGTATTATGCCATGACTTGCTTCAAAGGCTCCAATATTGATGTCCATTGAGTTTTGACATTTCTCAAGATCTTAAGTCTTATTATTTTCACAATTTTACCAAGCTTATTACAAAATATCACTTAGGGGAACTTGAGAAGTAAGAGTATAATGATTGGCATAAATTTTCCAACTTAACCACCAATAGCAAATTAGACATAGCTTGCACAACAAGGTTTGCCCTATGGGCCTTACAATATTGCCCCATCTTGTAGGGAACATGTTTTCCCTTAATTTTGATGTCATTATAGTGCAACAAACCTAAATAAAAAAGTTCCATTTGCTCCAAAACAAATGAGCCTCTCCCCTACCTCTTTCTAGTTAACTTTCCTTGTTGCATTTAAGGGATTGGGTAATGATAAGGCTTAAGTTGTTTACATTACCACCTTCAACAACATGCTAAAAAGTGAGGACATGCACTCTTCTCCATGCATACATCACATATACATGAATTGATATCCATATTGATTATCAATATTAATCACTTTTTCTACACTTAAAGAAATAAACCTACTTCTAGCCACAGCATTTTCAGTTCTTTTCAAAACTTGCTTACACATACAATCTAACACCATCTCCCAACTTGCCCCATCAAACCAATGATGCATGGGATTGTTAAGAACATTCAATTGCATAAACAATTTTTGCAAGGTTCTATTATTTCATGGGGTGACCATGACCAAGCAAATGAAAAATCAAAGCAAATTGAACAAGGTTTTTTTTCATGTCAATCTAAATTGCACCATGAGTGACTTGTTGCAACACTATTTTAAAACCTTTAGCAAAATGCAACTTTTCATTGACAACATGAATGCTATTTTTCAAGAAATAATGTTTTCCTTTTTTCACCCATGGCATTGGTACCAAAGTCTTGTAATGACCTACATGATTCCATAAATAATTTAGTTTGGGAACAAAAAGCTTATATTTGCCTTCAATCCAAATGCAAATTTTGCATCAAACTTGAATGACTTTGTCATTAGAACCTAAAACAAATTTTGCATAATGGTAGTTTTACTGCCCATGTATCCTAGAAACGACATTTCAATTCATATGTCTTTTTTTTCATTTTAAAAATCTCAATGTTCTTTTTTACCACAACAAGGTCCAAGAACATTGAATCAAATTACGTAATAAAAGGAACATCCATGGGAACTACATACATTAGAAGAATCAATAATAAAAATAACATTCATTAGGATAGATGTACCAGAAGAAGCAAGATCGGACTAGGGGATTTTGTCCTTGAGTAGAAATTTAAACTTAAAGTTTTTAAGGGGTTGAATTTTTTGCATGATCTCAAGAGGTTAGGAACCAAGAATGAATAAACATTAAGATAATCAAGTAGCAATGCCTCAAAAAAAATGGACACAATTTGAAATAAAAATTATTGGCCCCATTACTACAAAATGTGGGTGTAGTTCACTAGTCCTTGTTCACTAGACTAGTGAATTCATTGCTTCCCCACTAGGTCCTATTCACTATAACCAATGAATTCACTCATAATCCAATGAAATCACTTGGTGTAGAGGGTCACCTTTTGTTGTAGTGGGCCCCTCAATGGTCACATAAACGCATACACAATATGAAAATAACTAAGGGCATACACAATGTGAAAAAAATTAAATGCACACATAATGTAAAAATAACTTAAGGCATACACAATGTGATAAAAACTAAGGCCAATGTGAAAGAAATTAAGGGTTTTGAAGATAATTAAATCGCGCCTTGTTCGCATTACATGGTAGATAACAACCTTTTGTTATGTGAAAATCACAAAATCTTAATGCCACAAAATTGTGAAAAGAAAAGAAATCAACACTCCAAGAAGTTGCTGATGAACATTTTGTAAGTGGTGATGGAGTTTTGATGTTTATAAATGCTCACATGTAAAACATCACAAACTAAAAAAAATAAAAATCACAAATTGAATTACCAAATCAACATGAATGCAATGACATTTTTTGTCAACATAATTTGCATGAATAATTATGGGAATCTAATTGCAACTATCAATCCCACTTACAAATCAAGATTGATTAATTCCAAAGGCATCTAAGAGTTTTGAGAATAATTTATAGATCGTGCAATGTCAACAATCACAACAACACATCTTGGGTTTTGTGACCGGTTTAAAAAATGACTATTGTCTTTTTCGATTATGTTTATAACTACTTGGTCACAAAAATTATTATGTAGTTGAAAAGGACATCAAGATGGCACGTGGAATCATAGTTTTGTGAGTATAGTTGGGTGCAATCACAATCAAATGTATCAAAAAGCATGTTGAATGACTGCCAAAACTCAATAAAAATGTAATCTTGTTATGTATATTTGTGTGATGCCATTTTAATGCCATGTTAATCATGGAATGTTGTGCTAAATGACTAATATGAGTGTTGAAGAATTCAAAATAAAAATTCAAAAAATATTATTTTGGGTTTTGGTTTTAGTAAAGGACCTTTGAATTTGAACAATAATTGCATCAAGAGCAGTCAATTTTGTAAATTACTAAGCTAAAGAGTTTATTTACAAAGGAATTTTGATGAGAAAAAAATTGAAATGATGTTAATTGATTATCCACATTCAAAAAATGCTCACAATTTGAAAGTTGTGAAATTTGAGTTTTAAAAATTAAAAATCTATTGAACATAAATTTAAAATTTCAAGAGTCCTTTACCACATGTAAATGGGGTGTAATGTACATGATATCTAAAAAAATAATTTAATTTATGAAATTTTTTAAAAAATTAAACAATTAACATATTTTCATACAATTTGAAATTAAGATAATTTTTCAAAATGAAATGTAGAATTTGGTAGAATTTGTCCATTAAAAAAAATCTTAGTTATTCATGAAAAGTTAATACAAAAAATGTGATGCATAGAAAAAATTATATGTATTTTTAGTAACATATTGCAAAGGATTTCATCTTGAAAGTACTTTCCACGAGAAAGTGAAAATGACCACAAAAAGGGCTACAATCCTTGGGTCCTTCGTCACTGTTGGCTCATTTGATTGTGATCACACCCAATCAATATGATAACTTGTTCAATTTTTGGGCAAATATATTACTATTTTTGAATTTACATTAACATATTTGAATGATTTAAAATTCAAAATTCAAAAATACCATTTGTTTTTGTAACTAATATTAACTAATAACAACTCATTTTTTATGATGATGATGTGGCATGCCATGTGTCAACAAGGTGTTACAACTAGTAGTCAATTTCATGTTTTGTGACATTAATTTCAATAAGATTACATTTGTTGATTAATAAAAAATGTCATAATCCCAAAACATGTTTTTAATGACTTGTCGTATGCAACTACAATGTCTAATTCACGATCAAGGAAATGACTAAAAATGTATTAGCACTAGTAATTAACCTTATGATTCATGACATTAATTTCAATAAAATTACATTTGTTGATTGGTCAAAAATGTTTATAATGCCAAAACATGTTTTTTATGACTTGTCCTATGTAATTATATAATGTCCAACATGATTAAAGAAACGACTAAAAATGTTTATAGCAACTAGTTGTCGACCTAATGACTTATGACATTAATTTCAATAAAATTGCATTTATTGAATGATCAAAAATGTTCATAATGACAAAACATGTATTTTACAACTTGTCTTGTGCAACTACAATGTGTAACACAACTAAGAAAATAACTAAATTTTTTTTTAACAACTAATAATCAACCTTATGACTCATGCAACTTAAAAAAACGACCAAAAAAAAATTTACAATCGCATAGAGCCAATCATTTTATTAGCTAAGTTTAGTTTAATTAACCTAATTTAGTTTTTAACTTTATGACAATTTAGCTAGATTTAGTTACATATTGTTTCAATAGTGAACTTTATTTTTAAATTTTTAAATTTAGCCAAATATAATTTAAGTATTCAATAGCTTAATTTATCATTGTTTAACTATGTTTAACATAAAAATTATGTTTAATTTTATTTACGTTAGTTTAACCATGTTTAGCCTAAATTAATATTTTAAATATAAATTATATAAATTTAGTTATACATTAATAATTTTCAACCATGTTTGGCCTAAGTAATTGTGTTTAAAGGTGTTTAACCATGTTTAATTTAAATAATTATGTTTAATTGTTTAGGGCCATATTTAGCCATGTTTAACCAAAGTAATTATGTGTAACCATGTTTAATCTAAGTAATTTTTTTTAGCCTTATTTATGTTTGTTTAGCCATGTTTAGTTTAATTTTTATATTAATTTAACTATGTTTAGCCTAGGTGATTATTTTTAGCCAAATTATTTAAAGTAGTTATGTTTAGCCATGTTTAAACTAATTTAGTCTATGTCTAACCTAAATTAGCCTAATTTATTCTAAGTCTACTTTAGATTAGCCTAGCTTTAAAACCTAGCTTAGTTTAGGTCTAACCAAGAGCTAGGTCTAGAGGAGCAGACCGAAATAGCCAGTTAGAACTATGCTTGCAACCCAAATTGGGGTGATTACTAGGGTTAAATTGATACACTGACTCAAGGATACCCACTGGGGAATGGGGCATTACCAAAATACCAAACCCCACCCCCCAAAACCAAGCCAAAGGCCTTTAAATATTATAACCTTAGGCCAAAATGCTTGGGAAAAACAATATATCATCCTCAAACCATAGATATATTCGTCCGCATTTTGGCTTATGGTTTGAGGATGTTGGCAAGTGGTCCAAGCATTTGTTACCTTGCAAAAGCCCAAGCTCACTAGTGTTCTATCTTGGAACCACAATATGTTCCTCAGATATTATTGTTAAAATATGTTTGACATTATCACATATTAGATAAATGTATTACCTTAAGCCAAAACAAATATCCCAAGCTTTTGGATTGTTGTCTTACCCTTTTCATATTCTGTATTTGCGCCCTTTGCACAAGAACAATACATATTGTAAGGAGGCCAATGCATACACGACACAACTGTCACAGGTGACCAGTACAAGGTCTTTCTATTTGGGTTCACAGTTTCTTATATTTTGATTGTTAAATCTATTGTGTTTGGTTGTGGAAGAAGACCCATTTGGTTGATTGAAGAAGGGAAATGGGATTTTTGTAAACTAGTGTATGTGCTAGGTCTGCACATTTTTTAATTATGTGGGGTTATTGTATGTACATTGAATTGAGTTTGCATTATTGTATTGGCAGTGGGTACCCCACTTTCAGTGGCCACAGTCTGCGACAATAAAGCATACAATAATGCCCAAAGAGCAGGTAACTCCCTTGCTTTGAGGGCGTTATCAAGCATAAAAATCAATATGGTTCTTCTTCTTTTTTGATTTTTTCTCGTGATACCTAACAGGTATCCAGCGGGTACCCACTGGATACCATAGGAAAAATATCTAAAGACAACACAGGCATTTCAGAACACAAAACGACCAGCAGGATTTTATAGTAGGTGTAAATGTACCTCCACATACACTAAGAAAACTCTCAGAGGGTTTTATGTGAACTTGAGTGAACAGTGAATGGACAGTGAAGAGCACACCATGATGGATGGTGGGTGGACAAAAAATACTTTTCCATTGGGGCTATGATTGCCAAAGCCAATAACCAATGACAACAAGGTCATCCAAATGGATGTCACTTCATTTACATGTAAAGTTTGACAACTTAAAATTTGAAGAAGAAATATTTTTTAAGCTTGGGGAGCACAAGTTTAGGAGAAACCCAATGAAGGAATCCTCCTTCACATCGAAAACATATCTAGTAAGTCACGTTGTCTATTAAGCAAGGTAGTTTATTTGTCTTGTTTTGTTTGTACTAATGAGATCCACCCAATCAGGATGCTTCAGATCATGTTCTTGGTCTCTTTGGAAAGCTCTTGAGGAGGAGGGGTGGTGCATCATCTTGGTTTCATGGTGTCTAGACTTGAGGTGCAAAAGTTTTTGAATATTGAATGACTTCTTCACTAATAAAAAATTTAAATCATAGCTGAAAATTTCAGAGGAATTGGAATGTGCCTTCAGTGTTATTGGAAAGATCCTGATGAACAAGATTTAATGGAATTTATTTGGTAAAATTTAGATTCAGAATGTGGGAGATATTGATTTTTAAGTGATTTCTGCTAGTGAAAATTCAAATAAATTCCAAAAAACCAAGTTTTGGAAGGAAAAATCAAATGAAAACATGGTAACACCTGGGCCAACAGCATAGGCCACACTAGTTTTGATGAAATCATCTTCAATTTTTGTTGAACAATTGAAAGCTAGGAATCCTTATCACATAGCCATAACAACCATGGAAGTCTAGGCCATGTCAAGGATGTGCTTGTGAGACTAATGGGCTTTGAACTTCAAAACACATCTTTCAACCCCAAAAGTAGAAAATAATAAAGCTACCAAGGATGATGTTCATAGGTTGGTTGTCAAAAGTAAAAGTGTTTTTTTTGGGAGTCAGAGGGCAACATAAGTTAAAAATGTGTTTGATTGTGTAGGGTAAAGCCCTAAGTAAAGGAGGGGGGCACTACTAGGAATGAGGGTTTGTAAGTCACAAACGAGTTTAAGACCAAAACTATGTATGTTTATTATATAGCTATGGAAATCTATGTTCTTGTTTACATAAATATGTTCTCACCTTTCTATTGTTTATGCATAACTAATATGCCACACCATTTTTTTACCATGAACTTCACATAAACTACACCAAAACCTTTCAAAACCAAAATTTTAATTCCTTTCACAATTTTATTCCATGAAACTTTACATTCATACAACAACTCATTTCTATCAAGTGAAGGTGTTTCCAAAACACCCACTTATATATTAATCAAAAGGAAACAAAATAAGAAATTTCCTAAAGTTTACACATCACATGGTTCCCCATGACTCCCCATGTGGTTTCACATGCATAATAAAGTGGCAAAGACTTTTCACATAAATTACTATGTGAAAGTCAAGCACCATGACCAAATCATAATTAAACTATGAAACCATACCAACAAGTAAATCACTAAACTTACCTACTAAATAATTACATAGGTAATAGTTTAACTACATCAAGTTACAGGTCCACATGAAGCTAGAGCTGAAAGTGAGACTTGAATTCCCAAAACCACTTTGTTTCATGTCTTTGCTAGCATTAAAAACTAGTAGCATTTAACATTTGAAATGGATAGTTGTGATTGAATTTCAAAGGAGAGGAGGCACCTTGCTTGTAAAGTTCTTAAAATGAATAACCTTGGGTTCATCATTGGGTTAAACCCCAACCCACTTACTTTGGGTCTTCTCTTTTTGTTCTCCCTTTCCCCCTTGGCTAGGTGCTTTGTTTTATAACACTTGCCAAGGTTTCATCAATAAGCTTTCAAAGCACCTCTTTTCACTTTTAGGAAGTTTACAGGTAAGGTGCCTCCTTTAATTTTATGGAACCATCTGTGTAAGGTAGCTCCTTTGTGGCAGAGACTTTGATGATGATAAGGTGCCCTATACATACATAGGGAAATTTTCTAGAGGTTCTTCACCATGCTTGAAGTCCTAGGTCAAAAAACAATTTAGGATAATTTAGGCACAAAAGTTTATCCTTTCTTGTAAAATTTTCATATTCTTATCCATTTGGTTTCCTTTTCATATTTTCAATGAAATTTTTTTTCTTATTCTTTGTGTCTTAATGTACTAGGTGGATTTTCCCCAACATTATTTCAATGAAAGTCGTAAATGTGTTGTTCGCTTCGAAAAGACCTAGCGCGGGTTTCCACACATAGGCAGTGGGGGCCTAGGAAAAAACCAACACGAAAACATATTGTGTTTCGGTGGTGGCCCAATGTTCATTTTTGCTAATCAAACATTGTGTGCCTTGAAACATGAACATCAAAACAAGAACCTCCAAACCTACCACCCACCAAAAATGTCAAGTTTTGGCGAGTGGCCCGACACACATTTCAGTGCCCGAATAGCCCAAGCCCCCAAAACATATCCCATCAAAACATGCAACATTTTGGGAGCTATGTTTTAGTCCCATCCACCCATCTTCCATGTTCCCCCATGCAATCTTCATCCATGCCCCATGACCTATCCATGACGCTTTAGACCTTTTTCAACTTTCCCACACTTTGTCTAACTTTCACCAAACTATTCTGTTAGGACAATTAATGAAAGTAATGAAATATTTTTTTAAAGTTTAGGTAGGAATTTATTACAACTAGGATGCATCACATGTCAATTGTCACTACAAATAAACAAGTGCACCCAGGTTTCGGTTCAATTAGGACTTAGTTTCATTGTAGAACTCTTACAACTGCGAGTTTTTTTTTCTTCCACGAACTCAAGCATAAGCCACTCCATGTCTTCCATTGTTCTTAGAACAAAAGACGAATTAGTCTTGATAGAAGAAAGGAAACATGGAGAGTGAAACAACAAACATGGTAATAGAAAATGTGAAAATAAACAAAAAAAAATTCATGGAAACCTACATTCACAAAGAGTAGTTGCGATTACTACAAGAATGCCATAGTCATTGTCTAAAAGACAAGAAGGGATTTATTTGTGTTTATTGTCATTGCAAGGATTCAACAATGCGGATCAATGAACATTGAAAAAAAGGGTGTGACAAAGTTGTGGATTTCGAAAGGAATCTTCTCAAACTAAAGTTATACCCACCATTAAAAAATGCAACAGAAGGTGTGTATCTTATGAAGGGAGGAAACATTATGGAATATAAAGTGAAGGCAAATGCATTGTCGAAGCCAAGGAGCAATTGCCCTTTAACTACATTAGTTTTACAACCAATACAGAAGTTTAAACACAAGCACAAAAAGGAGAAAACCCTGCACTGGTTCATGACAAAGTTCAAGAGGATTTCATTTTTTTCTATAAGAAACGCCTCATGAAACATGAGGCTAAGCAATTAAACAAGTTTTGAAGCTAGAAAGGATTTTTGAACACACCACTTTGCTGAAATCCATCACTTGGAAGAAATCACAACACAACGGTATTGGATCACACCTTTTTTATTTGAATCTCCAACATTGCAATATTTCCTTAAGTTTTGACAAAATTCAACTAACAATTGTAAAACGCTCGCACAATATTAGTCTAATTTTTCATGTGCATTTGAAAAGCAGCTTGTATTAGTTCATGTGGAACATGTTTCGATTTACATCTTACCGTCCCCAAAATTCCAAAAGTTTCAAACCTTTCCAACAAAAAATCATGTTTCAATCATGTTTCAATAATATCATTCCATGTTTCAACATTCTATTAGTTCCAAAGAAACATGTAACGATACTAGTGGGTAAGGTTATGGTGTTTTACACTTCTATATGTGCTTGCAAAGTCCATGAATGCCTATTACAAGTCCAATGTTATCTACATTTCATAGTTTTATATGTGCTTACAGGTCCATAAATGTTTGTAACAAGTCCAATGTTTGTTATTCCTTGGATCAAATGACTAGCACAATATTTAATTAGTCTACACAACTCATAAATTTTTCAGAACTCATGTACATGGATTCCTTATAATTGTACATGTCAATGTAAATGTATTTTTGTGTTGCATGTATGTTATTGTAAACTGAATTTTATTTGAGATTCAAGAAAGCAAATCCAAATGCAATAATGGGAAAACACACATGTCAAGGGTTCAAACCATTCTTTGTGAAATCAATGAAGGAACAAAATACATGCTACTGCATATATCATGTTGAGCTAGATGAATTGCAGCTAGGGCTAAATAATTTGAGGGTAAACTTTGAACTTCACCATAGTGGTGAATGTGAATATAGATGCTCATATGTGTGTTTTCATGCTAGTCATTTTGGATGTGGTGCCTCATCCAAGGTGTTTGAAAGCATTACAAAGGTGTGGTCATTGATTATGTGTGAAAAAGGGGAAGAGGAAGAATGGCATAAAAAAAAATGTTTGTATGGTCAATGTGGTGAGTGTGGTGTGGAGAATTTCCCATTATGTCCAGAAGAAGTCACTAATTCTAGTGAAACCCTAATAGAATGGAAGAGATTTGCCATGGATACAACCATGACTAAGTCTAGTAAAACCTTGGAAAAGCTCACATTAGTTTACAAGAAAACAAGTAATGATGAATTTGTTCAATACTTGAAGCCAAAGGTACAAACCTTTATAAGGCACAACTTTGTGTCTAGATGGCAGGACAAGCAATTCAAAAGTAATATCAAGTCTTTCCCGCATCAAATTGTGGTATCTATTGTAGACTTTGATGAAAACTACACTTTTGAAACTAGAATGAAGTCTAATCTATGCATTGGCATAGTTATTAGATTAGCATACTAGTGTACATAACCTATCGTCATAACCCCCATCCTGATCCTTATGACAAAAAATCATGAATTTTAATTGAATACCACTTTTACATTTCTAATGATCAAAAACATGATTTTAAATTTGTTCAACACTACTTCAAGCTTCATTGGGAACACATGGTGGCCAATGGTTATGCATTGAAATGGCATTGGGTTTGGAATGATATCTATGTTTCACAATTCAAAGTTCCAAGCCATGGTTCTTTGTAAGCAAGTATCCCAATATGACTTGGGGGTGTAAGATGTTATGGAATTTCTTTAAAAATGAACGTGGCAAAGGCCCACACGATGGTGCAAGAGCAGTGATCAAAAGGTTTTTGTGCAGGGAACAACTTGATGCTCATGGTGCAAAGCTCCAAAATGCAAAGGAGATGGTGGGTTTTCTACGCAAACATTTATCTAAGAGGCTTGAAACATCATTTACTTGTGTGAGGAAGCCTTTACAATGAGTATTTTGGCTTGTGAAGGTAGATGAGGTTTGGCAAAACTCAAGTTCCTTCAACTGTGACCCTATAAAATGACTATGAAATTACATTCAATATGTGTTACTAACAAGAACAATCTACCCACCTTGATGGTAAAGGACCTAGCTTTCTTTCGTTCCTATTGCCTAGAAAGGCAATGGTCAAAATATAAAAACATACATTGGACTAGCAAATGGGTTCCTAAGTGATTGCAACCTATTGACATTAAAGCAATCAAGAATGCCATGTTTGATGAGTGGGATGGACAGTGGGACTATGATGTACATGGAGATGTTTTGGTTGCTACCTTGGACATTGGTGATAATTTTGCAATTAATGCGGAGGCTAGAAATTTGGAGGATGTAGACTTTTGGTTAGTCTGTTGCACCAAACCTCTTCACCAAGTCAAAAAATCTTTCATAGATAAGTGGGGGACATCATTTGCTGAAGGAGATGATGTGGTAGTTGGTTAATACTACCAAAAGTGGGGTAGTAGCGAATTGTCATATGTGTTGTTGAAGGATTCACATTTGGTTTACATGCATGTTCATCTTGTATGAGTTGTGAAGTTTTTAATGCCACCTAAAGATCATAGGGTTAGTGGCAATGATGGGGTGTATGAATTAACTACTGATACCCTTACATGCATAAGATCTATAATTGCCCGGTTAAAGGATGATTTAGGTGTGGTTGGCTTTTCCATAATCATTATTATGATTGTTTACAATTGATGTTGTTGGACAGATTTTGTGAATTCAAATGCTTATATTTAATACACATTTTATTCCAAAGAAATTAAACAACCAACTTCCAGGTCTCAATTAATGATGACCCTTGTTAGTAATATAATTTGGATTCATCTTGTATGGTGACCAAGTGTTCGCCATGATGATCAAAAGTAGTTTTGGAAAAGGCCTTCAATTGAATACTTACTTTGGGTGTAGATTAAAAGGACTATTTTTTGGTGTGATTTCCACTTTGTATTGATTGGGTGTCTTTATCTTTACTTACACATTAATGTTGAATGTGTAGAAAGAAGAGTTAATGCAATGGTCATTCTATGTTGTTCATGCAATGTACTTAGTTGCTAGGTGTGCATTCATTTTTCCCATCTTGAAGGTTGATTTTAAACTACACATGGAGCCTTTGTGGTCAATGTTTGATTTATGCAAGGATCCATTCATAGGGGAAGAGACTTGAGATAAAAAAGGCAATTTTCATATGGCAAATTCAAACATGAAAGTTGCCACCCAAAAAATTTGGTATGGTGGAATTTCATAATTTTTTGATTTGGTAATTGATAATGCTTGGGTTTTTGGTGATGAATTCAAAAGTGAAAGTTGCCACACAAAAAAAAATAGTGTTAAAAATTCATAATGTTTTTGATGTGGCAATTGGCATTGGTTAGGTTTCTGGTGACAAATTCAAAAATGAAAATTGCGTATGTTGGACTTTCATAATGAACTTTTGATGTGGTAATTGATAGTGCTTGGGTTTTTTGTGATGGATTCAAAAGTGAAAGTTGCCATAAAAAACAAATTTTGGTATGTTGGAAGTTCATAATGTTTCTAATGTGGTAATTTGTAATGCTTGGGTTTCTGGTGATAGATTTAAAAATGAAAGTTGCCACAAAAACAAATTGGTATGTTGGAAGTTAATAATGTTTTTAATGTGGCAATGGAAAGTGCTTGGGTTTCTGGTGACAGATTTAAAAGTGAAAGTTGCCACAAAAACAAATTGGTATGTTGGAAGTTAATAATGTTTTTAATGTGGCAATGGAAAGTGCTTGGGTTTTTGGTGATAGATTCAAAAGTGAAAGTTGCCACAAAAAACAAATGTTTGGAATTTCATAAAGATCTTCTAATTTGGTAATTGAAAGTGCTTAGATTTTTGGTGACAAATTCCTAAGTGAAAAGTTGCCACAAAAAACAAATGTTTGGAATTTCATAAAGATCTTCTAATTTGGTAATTGAAAGTGCTTAGATTTTTGGTGACAAATTCCTAAGTGAAAAGTTGCCACAAAAAACAAAATTTGGTATGTTGGAAGTTCATAATGTTTCCAATGTGGTAATCTACAATGCTTGGGTTTCTGGTGACAAATGTAGAAGTGAAAGTTGCCACAAAAAGAAAACTTTGGTATGTTGGAAGTTCAAAATGTTCCTAATTTGGTAATTGACAATGCTTAGGTTTCTTGTGAAAAATGTAGAAGTGAAAGTTGCCACAAAAATGTAAATGTTTGGATTAATTTCAAATTAAGTTTACTCCTTATCTCATATTTGATAAATGCATGAGTATTTAATGACAAATGCAAAAGTCAAAGTTGGCACCAAAAATAAAGTTAGTTTGGTATGTGCATATGTGTTATAGGTTTAATTGATTTGTCATGTGGTAATTGATGGGTACTTGAAATTTTGTGACATGCAGAGATGTAGATCAAGTGAAAGTGGAATAGGTTGACATGGGGAATACATTCCTTGTAGAATTTTAGTTTAACTACCAGTGGGCTATTACTTTGATGAATTTGTTACATGGCATTTGCCATGTTTAGCTTGTTTTGGAGCATGGACTTGGTTATGGATAAAACTTCATAATAGATTTTAGACCCTTTAAACACAAGTCCCACTTGGTGAAGACTTACTCTATTGACTATAGCCAAATGAGAGCTTGTGTTTGAAGGTTCTAGAATTCATGTTTTCTAGTTGGTGAATACATATGTTATTTTTGGAGGTTTAGGTTGGTAAAACTTACAAAATGTATAGATTATGGAGGACATAAATGCATGATATACATAGATATCAAAATATTCAATCGTGGTAAGTGCCTTGTCATTTAAGCAAGGATATTTATATTCAGTGACTATTACAATGGATGAATGCATGTAAAGTGCATGTATTATGTAGGAATGTGAATAGTTGTAATTGAAAGAAATTATTGAATAAAAAACTAGTCCTATAATGCATAGATATAGTTTAAATTAATATTGATACAATGCCATACACTACACCGAATATGGATCTCATTCAGTCAATTTTTTTACATTCAAAAGTTGAAACAATTGTAAAATATATCTCTATACATCCATAAGAATAGTCCAATAATGGTAATAACATAATCTGTTTCATATGAAACAAGTTCTAATCAATGGGTGCTTCCACCAAATTCACGAAACATATGAAAAAGTTATATACATTTCTCTCCCCTATAGACTCACCAAACAAATTTGTCAAAAATGGTAACTCTAAAACTATAATATGAAAGTATAACATGTTTTATTTTTCTCAAAGGCATGGATAGTGAATTAAATACTTTTTCTTAAGCAATTGTAATTTTATTAATAGATGGATTTGTCTATAACTCTGCACTCAATTGATGTACCATATTAAAACCAACAACAATGTCTAATGAAAAATACTACTTGGGGCAATATGTAGGGGCAAATTCTAAAGGCAATTTGTTCAATTGAAAGAAGAATACATGTAGCTCAAAATATATTATAAAGTGTTAGCCTTTAGAAGTAATGCTTAATAGATTTGTTCATAATAAGAAATTATTCCCATCAATAGGCAGTTCTTTAACTTTGAAAACTTGAAAACCTAGCAACAAAGAAAAATTGTGCAAGTTAGTTACATTACACATGTAATTTGTGAATATTTGAAACTTATGTAATAGACATCAAGAATTTTGCCAATAATACCTCATGCTAAGTTGTAATTTTAATGTAAATTATAACTTAAGTTTGAAAAACAACAAAAAATGAGAAGGAAAAAACTCGCATGTATAATAGTCCGTCATGACACCAATGCTTCAATGGATCAACATTGAACACTCTTATCAAAAATCCCTTGCCACAAAGTTGACCAAAAAACCTTCAAGTAGAAAATTGAGCAAAAAAAAACCCCACAAATAACCACCAAACAAAATAAGCTTGGAGAATGTGTATGTTGTGTCAAAATTCTGGATATGTTTCAAGGGTTCAAAATACAAATGTAACATGAAACATATGTTTCAATTGTTTGTCAAAACCATAAGAAAAGAATAAAATAAACATACATATACATATAAGACATTTGTACAATTTTGAAACTACACCTATGCAACTCATGTATTGTAGACAACTTACTAGTACACCACATTCACTTACTCTTGAGTGCTTTGGGTTGCTTCATAGACTTAGAAGCTACTTGCTGGGTTGTCTTTGCAATTGAGATTTTGTCTACAATTGTTGTTTTTTTCAACTTCTTATTTGTATTGGCATCAGGTTTTTAAAGCTTATCTTAGTGGCCCTGGGAATTGAACTTCTTCCTTTTTGCTTGTGGTTTTTGAAAACCCTCATGGTGCTTGCCAGCTTCATCATCTTGGTCAATAACTTTTCTTTTCTTGTTTGGAAGAGGATGCTCACCATCTTCACTTGATGCACCTTGGTTTTTTTCAACATCTACATCATTTGCCTCAGAAGTGTCCATGCTATTAGAATCACTACCATTATCTTCATCTACAATTTCCATATGTAATTCTTTATTTGTTGCCGAAGGTTTCATTACCACTAGGTCACCTTTTTATTTTCCATCAAGAACATGTGCTTGTGTAACAACTTTTAAAAGTGCTTGACCTCTAGCCTTTAATGGGTTGGTGACCTTAGTTTCCACCACGTGTGGACTAGTTTGATGCTTCATATGTATGTTGCCCTCACTTGGGTTGATGTCTTGAACCTTATATACACTACCTAAAAGTAGTTGGGTATGAATACCACATTTTAAAAAAATGGTTGGGCTTCTAACAAACTAATGGATGTAGGTTCAAGCTTCATTTGATTCACCCGTATAAAAATATCACACAACTAGGTAGATCAAAATTTATAAAAAGGTTACACACACCCAATGAATCAAATATTTCATAGGTCCAACTAAGGATTGTCCAAGTACTCTGCCCCACAAAAATTCATCTTATTGTACATAAAATGTACACAACTTTTACATAAATATGAACCTCCATATAGACTTGAGGAATATCCAAGTATTGTCCCACACAAAAGTCATCTTAATGTACACAAAATGCACATAAGTTGTCCATAAATCAAAACTTGCATATACATGTAAAGACTATCCAAATGCTCTACCACCTAAAAACAGTTTAATGTACATAAATACACACAATTGTACATAAATCTAAACTTGCATATATAATTAAGGACTATTCAACTACTAAAAAGTCATTCTAAGTACACATTAAACTCACACAACTACATAAATTTCAACATTTGTAGACACATTTAAGAACTTTGCAAGTTCTTCCATCACAAAACTCACTTAATGTACATCCATCTTCACTGAATTACACAAATTAAAACATGAATGGACATTTAAATACTATGCATGTACTTATACATCATAAGTCACCTACTATATATCAAATTCAAGATCACACTACACAAATCAAACCTACACATACACATAAGGACTTTGAAAGTGTGTTAGGTTTCATAAAAATCACAAATTAATACATAATGTGTTCTTCCATAAACAAAACATCCAATTGTAAAGAAACATTTGGAAACTTAACCACCTAAGAATCATAAGGATCTATATTTGAATAGGCAATTAAACTATTATGGAATAAATGTTATGCAAGGAACATTTTGAAACAACTTCTAGGTGTTAGATCACATAACACTAATGTGACTTTAGGCAAAGTTTCATGTACATTGGATTAGCGCAAAAGACTTTGGTGTCAACCATGAATTCATAATTATTGACTTGGGATGGAAATTGAATTTAACCACATGTGGATAGTTCTATTAGCTAATTGAAACCCATGTTCAAAATGTTCTACCCAAAATGACACCAAAGAGCATTTTATAGCTAATTATTTCTATACATAGATCCATATGACTATTAACAACAAATTTGAAACCAAATGAAGTAAGTTTGTGTATTTTCACTTTTTTATTACTAGTTTGTCTAACCATTGCTCCAACTCCCAGGCTTGATGATTATTGTAAAATGCCACTAGCCCGTGTGCATTTCTTCCCCACATAACACATCAATGCATTTTGTGGACTGACTGAAGTGGACAAATGCACACCAACCATGGTAAACATGTTTACAAGATGCAATTTGTCTTGACCACACCAATTTAAAACCCATCCCATTAAAAGGACAATGTTCGGCCCAAATGCATGTTGGTTCATGACTTTCCAAATTAGTTGATGGAAGGGGGAAACAAGAAAATGTAACCAACCGTTTTTGAAACCTCGTAAGGAGGGATCACACAACATTGTCATTTTGTTGGGCACGTGCAAGTTGTCCTTCTAAGGCATACAAACCACCCCCAACACTATTTGAAACCTTATTCAATTTTTCATAAGCAAAGACCCAGGGGCCTTTGCAAGACCCATGAATAAATCAACAACACCTTTCTGTGTGTCAATTTGCTGTTGCAAATCTTCTCATTTTTCTTTAGTGTTGTTTTCCATCTTGGTAAATAAGGTAGATAAGAGTTCCTTCGCTTTTCGGAGGTGATTATTATGATCTTCCATTTGGTTGCAGGCTTTTGCTACCGCCATAACACCAACTTTTTTCTTTGTCTTGGTAATGGCCAAGCTCTCTTCTGCTACTTTCAATTGAACTTCTACCAATGTAATGTAACATTATTGTTTTTCAGTGGCAACACCTACCATCACAAAAAATAACCTTAACCAAATAAACCTTAAATAATCTACACATTGACTTCACAAATAGTGAAAGTAACAAAGGATGTGGACAACATGTTTTGACACAAGAAGTGACATTTAAGACCCTTAGTATATGGATAAACTTCATTTGTAAGAATGGAAAACCCAAAAACGCTCCAAATTTTTATGATCTTTGTTACATTTGATGCTTAAACGAATGTTCCAAACATGATTTTGAAACTACAGAACCTTAATGGCTCAATGGTTCAAATTTGACACATTAACTTGAAGCTACAAGTTCAATAATGTAAAAATGCACAAAGTTTCTAGGGGAAGAAACACACCATGATGAAGATGATTATAAGAACTTGACCTTTTTTACTATTTTCGAAACGACCACAAAATTGTGTATAAATAGAAGTGAAGGAAGAAAACATAGAAGCAACAATGAAAAAGACTTGAAAATTGAAGGAGAATGACAATCTTTAAACTTTGTTGCCTGTTGGTTTTCGATTTTCTGAGTAGGCAATAAAGGAGCTTTGAAATGCTACTATTATATTATGTTTGAGCATTGTGAACACATAGATGTGTCCTATAACCACTTGCTAAGGATAGAACTGAATTGTCTTTGTTAGACAAATTAGAAGGATGTATTGGACAGATAATTGTGATGTCACTATTAAATAAGTTGGACAAAGGAAGTTTTAGTGATTGATAGGGTGGACATAAGTAGAAGATGATTGTGTAGGATTTATGTCGATGTGGCTTAATTCAAACATGTTTTTTATATATGGTGGGAATTTGAATAGATCTTGAAAGAAGCATTATGAGGAAGGAGGATTATTAGATTAGTTTTTGGAAAAAAAATTAAGATTTGAAAGAAAAGTAGTTTAGAAATGGAGAAGTTCAACTAGGGAGATTAGATAACACTTCAATTAATAATGTTGTGGAGTTTGTGGCTCCTAGCAACACTCGCACACTTGTAAAACATTGACAAGGTGTAAAGAGGGCAAAAAAACCAGAACAAATGAATAGAAGCAATGACAATGCAATGCACATTCAAGCACATGCAACCCAAAAGATGGCATCCACAACTTTTAAAAAAACAACAATTCTTGAAGATGTGAGCATCTATGCACTTTGCTAGATGAACAACTAACTTCATTAAAGGTGAAAGAATACTTCTAGTTGCATCAACACGAGGAGTTGCAAAAGTTTCGAACTTGTCTTGCATTTGCAGCAATTAATTTGTTAACTCCACAACCTCTTGTGATAGTTAGCACAAAACTTTTTCTTGCAACAACTAGCACATAACCTATTGACGCTTTTGATTTTACAAACTTATAACAACCTAGAGCTTAAACGAAGAAAATAACTTCATAGAAAACAATGAGTAAATAAATAGTTCAAAAAATAGTAAGGAATTTTATTCATGTATGGTTGTTGCCTTTGATTGTTCATAAGTGCTCAATGAGGTCATTCTTCAATTGATAATGCAATTCGCTATTTTTTGTGTTTGGTGCTTTGCTTGAGATCAACAAAACTCAAACCATGTTTAGTATGAATGTTTCTATGAAGTTCGAATGGTTTTAGTTCTTTTAAACTCTCATCCTCCAAAATCATATTGTGAAGCACCACATTTGCCATCAAGATGTTCAAGATGATTTTTTAATCCGATTATCAACAAGGATTGGCAATAATGTGAAAATGAGATTTTAACACTTCAAATGCACTTCAAAATGAGATCCTTCCTACAAATTTCATGTATAATAGAAAAATGAACTCATTTTCCCCTTTCAGTTCTTGAATTGTCTACACAAAAATTGACCAACATAGATAAAAGCCATCAATGAGCAAGTAGTATTGAAAATATTGATTCCCATTGACCACACATTTCACATTAGACTTGACACTTTGCATGAAATCAGTAACAAGAAGAGTATGATAAAAAATTAGTCAAATCATTGTTACCTTTTGGCAAACCAAAATGTCCATGCCAAAACCATAAGCTTTGATTTGCAATGGTTTCAAGGATAATGTTGTTATTTTTGTCACAACCCTAACATCGAGCTCACGACTAAGTATGGAATGCAGAAACACATGAGGCTAAGAGAGTGTGTTTGGGAATGAAACACACTCTCACAAATGAGGGAAGGTACAAAAGAGTGAACCCTAATGACTCCCAAATGCACTCCCATTTTGGGAGTTGCACTTGTGCGGGAATTTTGAATATTTAAAGCCTTAATTGAAAAGGCAAACAAACATTAATTTGGGCCCCCAATACACCATTGAAAAGGTTTTAAAGTGTAGATATTTAAAGTGCCATCACACTGTTTGTTTAAACTTGAAATGCAAGGGTTACATGAGCTTTGATTAAGGAGTGCCATACACCATTGGAAAGATTTTTTTGAGAATTATAAGATATTTCCTTCACATGCTTCAAATAAGCTTAATCTGAGGAAAATATTAATGATCAAAATTTTAAGATACTAAAAGTTCTAACTTTGGGACTCTCACTTGGGAGTCCAGGAAAAAAATGTTGTTTGGATGTAGCCCCCATAGAATCACGGAATATGTTATAGGGAGGGGAGTGGTGTTTCCTCTCAAAGGTTGTGAACTGTGTAAAGTTTGAACTTGAGGTTGTCCCTACTAAGTTTGTTGCACCATTTGTGTTCAATTTGCACTAACTGCCTTTTTTGTTTGGTTATGTAAATTAATTTCATATTGAACTCTTGCTTGTGAATTTGTTCTAGTCTTATTTTGAAGGTCTAACACACCCTCCTACCCCAAAAGTGATGTGAGTTAGGGAGCATGCCCCAACTCCTTTCTTTTTCCATTGTTTTCTTCTAGGACTTGCATTTGGGCCTTTCCAGAAGTTTAGGGGTGTGTCATAAGCTTTGATCTACAATGGTTTCAAAGATAATGTTATTATTCTTATCATTGTCATTGAATTGATATGACCATGACACTAGGCTGTTTTTCCACACATAGTGTATGTAATCCAAACTTAAAAACATACTTAAGAAGCCCCAATCAACATTGATTTATAGTTACTTGTAAAGGTGAGCCTTATTTGGCTACCAAAAAAACCTAGTTTCAAAACACTCCTTCATAACTTTGCAAAACCTCTTTAATGCTTCCATTATTGTTAACTTTTTCATCCTGAAATATTCATCTCATGCATTAGTAATTAGGTTATAAGCTAACATCTTGATTGCAATAATGCATTTTTGTATTGAAAATAAACCTAAAATACCACAAGAATTTTGTTTTTATTAGAGATAAAGATTGTGTGCAATAACAATATGCATAATGTGACAAAAAAAAGTATGTTGCATTTTATATTGTTGCTGAAACAAGTAATCATCATACATAAGCTCATTGCAAAAATAGTCACGCCACATGCACTCATGTGGCCAAGTTATCTTTCTCGTGAAACATTTGCATGGTGACCAACTTGATTGCCTCCATGTTTATTTCTACCTTTAGGTTGAAAATGAAACTGTAATGTATCAAAGATCAATTATTCATTTTCATTAACTTCAAGTTCTACTTGCATCAAATCATGCAAATTTCATCACCACAATTCCATTATTATAGCTTGTAAATTCACACAATGGCCAATCATATTGTAAAAAATGTGCACCAAATCCCATGAAAAATTTTGCATTAAAAAAAAGTTGATGTTATTCATGAAAGGAATGGGCTTTCATGCCTTTTTCAAGGAGAAAGATGACATACAAGCCTCAATTGATGATAAATGGTGGGGGTAGACGAAAGTTTTGTTGTCAAATCAAATGTCAATTCTACCAAATGTGCCCTCACTTTACACATACAAGGGTGAATGCCCAACAAACAATGGAAATGTTTTTAAACAAATGGTGGAGATGTTTTTATGCAGATGGCTTTAAGTTTTTGGCTTGGGGAAGTATTGTAGCCTAAGGTTAGTTTCGACATTGACAAAAACAATAAATTTTTTTTTTTCAAAAGTTTAATTCATTTTTAAAATTAAAATTATGGAATTTTCCACGATCTATTATGATATTGTCACTTGAGTTAATGAAATTATTCAAACAATAGCCTATGATAATTATGATGATTTTTAGCATGTCAATTTCATATTTTCACAAAAAATCATTTCATTATTTTGAGGATTATTTAATGACGAAAATGACTTTAAAGTAAGGTATGTTTTTAAAATTGTTGAGGTAGCCTTTTAAAAGTCAAATTTCATGCCACATTTATAATATCCCCTCCATGTCACCTTCTAAAGTAGGTGGGCCTATTCTCTTGACAAAGAATCCTAGAGAACAAAAGAAGAATAAAGTCAATGTATGTTCAATTTTGATAAATAAAAAGAAAAATTATAATCTAGGCTCAAGTGATTCAATTATTTTTGGGTATGTTTTTTATTTTTGAATTATTTTTGAAATTTTATTATAGGGGGGCATGTTGATGTGGCTAGGCCTACTAGTTTCCACCACAAAGAGAACTTATAATCATAGCATATGGAATCTAATTTTCAATATTCATTTTTTTATTCCTAATTAATTTTTACTATATCTCCACCCTCCATTTACTTATTACTAAACTATGTTTTAATATATTTTCAATATCATGAAATATATAGTTATTTGCTAAAACAATATTCACAAATGATTGAGTATCGCTAATTGTCAAAAATTGAAACAACATTCCTCATGTTTTGTATCCAATATTGTTTTTAGTTATATTCATCACTATCCACACATGTGCATATTTTTAGTAGTTAATGTGTTAGTATATTAATTTTATTTTGCATGTCTTCTACAATAGTGAATTTACTCAATACCCAATGTGGTCCCTCTACTAAGACACAGATATAAGATGGTGAACAAGAATAGGCCCACCCACCCTAGTCCAATTGGGATTTGATATATTGTAATACATGAGTAGCTTCAATGTGGCTATTGATTAATTAAATGATTTTGAAGATTCCATGTTGGGAATAGAATATTGTTACTTTAAATCCAAAAATTCTCTATTTTCCTTCACAATATTTTTTTCTTTGAAAAAGTTATTTTTCAAAATTTTCAACATTTCTCAAAATAACATGTTGTCACCATGGCATACATCCTTTTGCCCATCGAAAATTAATTCCTTTTAAGGGCATTGCAGGAGTACTATGTTTTGCAAAAGATGCCACCTTAAAAATCTTGATCCAAGCCTGATGAAAATTGGAAAGCCCAAGAAAACATTCAGAATTAAGCATAAATTTGTAGGCTTAAAATGGACATGCATGTGAAAGGTACAAAGACATGGAATAACCATCTTTCAAATTTCACATGCAGTTGACAACTGTGAAAAATTCAGCAAACAGTCCTCCATATGACAACACTTTGGAATCCATTTGAAATTTTGTGATTGAATCATACTTCAAATTTTCACATCCATTGGCCAATGTGAAAAATGTGTCGAAATGTTTTTCAAAATCCATCAATGTGGGAATAAAAAAGTTTGCACTAAAATTTTGCACACCATCCATGTGGTATAATACTTTAGCCTCGCAGTACCCATTGCGATATATGAAACATACCTTGCAAGGTGATGTAGAAGGTATGCATCACTTGTGAGGTGTAACATTAATCCATTTGAAGAAGGCAATGTTGAAAACTAAGTCCATTTGCATGCGTGTTTTGGCTTTCCACTTCATTTGAAAAGGACAAGAACACATGTTTCACCTTGCCATTTCATTTGAAAAAGGACCAGAACACCCTCACCCTCCATTATGCCCCCAACACACCTTGGAAAAAAAAGTTTGTCATATGAAAGGGGAGGGCACAAAATGTGTGAAGGTGTACATGGTACATACCTACCTTGAAGACCGAAAGTGAAAAACTTTCTTCACACATATTTTACCCTCAAAAGGGTTATAACACGGTAGAACAATTCACAACAAGACACCAAAAAAACTCTCACTGGAAGGGTGAGCTCTACTCAAGGATGTGGCAGCCTTAGGAGGAGCCTTTTCAAATTCAAACAACCCTTTCAATCACCTTTTGAATGGCTGGCTGATAATGGTTTTTTCGTGACTTGATGGCTATTGAAGCTTGAGATGAGCCCTTTGAAAATAAAAAGTTGCTCCATCAGGTTTCACAATCTGTACCATCAGATTTTTTAAAAAAACAGACGAGTGTGAACCCCGTGCCTAATGCACAGGTGTGTGCCACCTAGGATGCCACCTAGGTGCTTCAGTTACCCACTTACCTTGGGGTTACACCCCTCTGTGGAGTCCAGCAAAATCTGGCATGGGGCCTTCTGCTTCACAGAACGGACCATTTTGAAGGAGTGAAATGCCTTGTG
>Ga0209611_10002615_pt1 | contig 31661 bp, 32 predicted proteins | sample S1TSphgellanicum_3_FD_187693 | JGI IMG/M metagenome (GOLD analysis project Ga0209611, IMG submission 187693) | Host-associated microbial communities from peat moss isolated from Minnesota, USA - S1T2_Fc - Sphagnum magellanicum MG (SPAdes) (version 2) | ecosystem: Host-associated > Plants > Peat... | reverse complement strand
AACCTTTCAACTTCTTGCTGCGAGGCTCAGCGTACCATCGATTGGCGACGCGCAGCTATGAGCAGCCTTACAGCGGCCCAGACAGAGTCCCCGAGGCACTCGTCGATAGCGGCTCGTCGCACCGGGCTCGTCAGCCTCCGAACCGATGGTACCCGGTATCTCCGGGCCGCTGGCTCGCGAGTCGGCGCCGTGTTCAAATCCGCTCACCGGAACGCGGGTAAAGCTCGCAATTCCTCAGCTGCCCTTTCTCAAGGAGCCATATGGTTTGTTCACGTTCGGGGCCGGTTACCGTAGCCCGCCTCGCCGCCTCTCTCTGTCTCGCGGCAGTCCTAACGGAGGTCCCGGTGCCCGTCCGCGCCCAAACGCCGCCTCCGGCTGCCGCCTCGCCCGCGCCCGCCGGCGACCCGTGCGGAGACACGAACCTGCTCGCGACCACCGACCGCCCGACCTTTGGAACCAACCCGTGCGTCGTCAAGCCGCAAGACGCGATCGTGGAAGTCGGATACCGGAATACGAGCACTTCCGGGGCGGGCGCGTCGCACGTGGCGGCGTTCCCGGAAAACCGGGATCGCATCGGTCTGCTGCCTCACCTCGAACTCGTGCTCGACCTGCCCAGCGAATTGCGCCTGACCGCGAATAACACGACGATCGTAGGGCAGTCGAATATCGGAACCGGCCTCAAGTACGAATTCGGCTATTTCGGCAGCTTCGTGCACGGGATCGCGGCCGAGGTCGTCTACCCAACCGCGGAGGCGCCCTTCACGAACGGACTGCCCAGCTTTAACGAATCCTACCAGATCGGTGGCGGGATCGTTAAGAACGTCGGGTTTAACCTCACGGTCGGATTCAACAGTTTCTCGACGCCGAACGCGGCCGGGGCCAAGAACGCGTCGACGACCGCCTTCGACCCGACGTTCATCCTCGGCGGGCTCGTCGCGCCGAACACGAAGCTCAACGTCGAGGTCGCGAACGACTCTTCGAACGGCCCCGGCACCGGCGGACAATTTTTCGGAAACGTTTTCCTGCAGCACCAAGTCACTAAGACCGTTCTCTTGGACGTGGAAGTCGAACAAAGCCTTACGACCAGGAGCGGCGGCCACACGCACTATATCGGCGCGGGCGGAGCGCTGCGGCTGTAGGGCCCCATTTTCGGGCGTTTTGGCCGATTCGGCCCATGAACCAACAGTTCAGGGTATCGGCACACCCCTGGCAGCCGGTTGCTAAGCATGTTCAAATCCACTGACCGGAAGCCGGGCACCGCGCCGAAACGCGTCGCCCTAAAAAGCTCCGGATCCAACAATACTCAACTTATTTTTCTTCAGCTAATTTCTAAGGAGTTCTCATGGCGTCCTCACGTGCCAGATCAGTTGCCGCAACCATGGTGACGACGGCACTGGCAGCATTAGCGATTCTCGGTTACTCCGGGGGGCATCGCGCGGCCGGCCAGGTCAATGCCGCCGATCAATATCTACCCGAAGACCATCTCGTCCTCAAGAGCGCGCGCGACGTGGACGTCAAGGCCGGGACCGTCGTCGTCCCGATCCACCGCGGCATCGCCAACGGCAAGACGGTTTGGTACATGATCACCGATGCCTCCGATTATGGCATCGCGCACGACCTCAACGTTCTCTACGCGCCTAAACTCGCCAACATGGCGATCAACTGCGCGGAATGCGTTCAGACCGCAACCCTCGGTAAGCCGACCGGCAAATTCAATAACGACGCAATTCTCCATTTCGAAGGCGCTCCGGACTTCGCGCCGACCCGCGTTTACGATCCCTCGGCCACCGGCTTCCCGCCCGTCAAAGCCGCGCCCGGCGCGGTCGGCGACGCGCACTACAGTCCGTTCGTGCGCATCGCGGGATCGAGCGTGATCTATAACATGCCGATCGTCGCGACCGGCGACGGACCGTACGACGTGGTCCACCATACCAACACCCACGACCGGGTCGTCGCGATCGATACGAAACAGGACGACGACGGCCCGGAAGTGACGATGCTTCTGGCGCACGGGTTCGACTCGGGTCAGGCGATCGTCTACCTGAGCACCGAAGCTTCCGATCCGGGCGCGGCCGCGGTCGAGCGCGCCACTTACGTTCCGCTCCTCGGACACGTTTCGTTCGCAAACGGCGACGATAACCTCGGCTCGGCGCGCGAGCGCATCTTCGTCTTCGTCAACGGCCCCACGGCGCGCGACGACGGTCAAGGTCTGATGTATCTGGGCTTACACGGCAACCTCGGGGCCGACGCCACGGAGAATAACGTCGCGTCGCTCGGCTCGCCCTTGAACGTGCAAGGCGACTTCCCGTCGCTCGACGATCCGCGCCACGCGAACGCCTACAGTCCGCTGTGGGACGTCCAACTCGGCGTCTGGACGAAGTCCGCGGCCGCAGCCGGGAAGAACGTCCGGCAGACCGATGAGAACGAGATTCTCAACCTCGTCGGCGAGGGTTATCTCACAGGCCCCGGTGGCGCGCCGTACGGCTCGGCCTTCGATGTCAACTGTCCGCCGGTGGCCTACGTGGAGCAGCGCCCGGACAAAGACCTGGCGTCGAACGTCTTCAACCGGTGACCGTGCCGCGAGCGCTGATCTGGACCGTCGCGCTCGTCGCGACGGTCCACGTCACGATCCGCGACCATACCTTCGTCCCCGCCATCGTGCACGTGAAGCCGGGTGAAGCCATCGTGTGGCAAAATACGGATCAAGATCCCCATACGGTCACGAGCGGGTCCAAGGACGCCGGCGACGCCAAGTTCGCAAGTTCGCCGCTGATCCCCGATGGCAAGACCTTCACGCTGCGGCTCACCCACCCCGGGAAGTATCCGTATTTCTGCAAGCCGCACCAATTCGAAGCGTCGATGCACGGTTCGATCCTCGTCACCCGCTGACATCGCGCGATGCGTCGCGAAAGGCGGGCGGGCTAGCGACTGAGGCGAAGGTGGCGCCATGATCGAGCTATCGCAGCGGATCGTCGACGAGGCGATCGCGACGCGGCGCGACTTGCACGCGCATCCCGAACTCGGCTTCGAAGAGGTCCGCACGGCCGGCATCGTCGCGTCGAGGCTGCGCGAACTCGGCTACGAGGTATACGAAGGCATCGCGACAACCGGCGTGGCGGGCGTGCTCCGCGGCCGCCGCCCCGGGAAGACGATCATGCTCCGGGCCGATATGGACGCGTTGCCGCTTGCCGAGGAGACCAAGCATCCGTACGCGTCTACCAAAGCGGGCGTCATGCATGCATGCGGGCACGACGGGCACGTCGCGATGCTGCTCGGCGCGGCCCGCGCAGTCGCCGAGTGCCGCGATGAAGTCGCAGGCACGCTGGTCCTGTGTTTTCAGCCCGCGGAGGAAGGCAAGGGCGGGGCCAAAGCGATGGTCGATGAGGGTTTCCTCGAGCGCTTCAGCGTCGAGCGTGCGTACGGACTGCATCTGTTCTCGCAACTTCCCACGGGGCTGCTGGGCTTCCGCGAAGGACCATTCTACGCGTCGAGCGACTCGATCGAGATTCGCATCCACGGACACGGCGGTCATGGCGCGGCGCCGCATCTGTCGGTCGATCCGATCTTGGTCGCCGCCGAGTTCGTGGCCTCCGTACAAAAAGTCGTCAGCCGGCAGATCGACCCGATCGAGCCCGCCGTCGTGACGATCGGTGCGATTGCGGGCGGCACGACGCATAACGTGATTCCGTCGACCGTCTCGCTGCTCGGAACGGTGCGAGCCTTCGATGCGGGCGTGCGCGAAAAAATGGCCGAGCGCATCGAACGCGTGTTGCGCGGCGTCTGCGAGGCGTCAGGCGCGACCTACGAGTTCGACTATCTCTGGCGCTACCCGGTCACCTCCAACGACGCGCAACAAACGCGTTACGTGCGTGCGCTGGCCGCCCGCACGTTCGGCGACCAGCGCACGGTGTCTTCGGAGAAGCACATGGGTGCCGAGGACTTCTCGTTCTTCGCCGAACGAGTACCCGCGACATATTTCGTACTCGGATGCAGTAGTGATCCGCGCACGTCTTTTCCGCACCACCACGGGAAATTCGACATCGACGAACGCGCGCTGGAAACGGGCATCGGGATCATGACCGCTCTCGCCCTCGACGCACCGGAGCATGCGCCCTAGAATATCCTAAGCGAGCTCGGCCCGGCATTTTGCAAAGCGAGTAAGCGTTTGCAGGCCGTAGGTAAGATCGGCAACAGCGCGATCTTCGATCGCGGCATCCGTTCTCCGAAACGGTTAAGCGTTTTCGTTTCTTGCCGAAGTACGTTACAGTCACGGGTCGCACGTGGCGCTGGTCCGACGCGTCGACGACTTGACGGGTTGGCAGCCCCTTCGCACCGTGAGCGAGCGAGTTCAATTCTATGCCACTTCTCCTTCAGCCGCGAGGCTGCATACGTCAAGTCGATTTTCCGCTCGGCCGGCCTGCTAAGCGCCCGCTTGTGACGTCCTCGGCGGCCCCGCGCTTCGAGCCTCCGCATCGGGCCGGCAACCCGACCGGCGATGGAACCTCTCGCTCGCCCTCCTGGAAAGGACTGAACCCATGAAAGACTTCGACGGCGTCGACATCCTCCTCGTCGAGGATAGCAGCAACGACGCGGAGATGACGATGCGGGCTCTGAAAAAGTCCGTTCCCGGCAACCGTCTGTACTGGGTTAGGGATGGCGTCGAGGGCCTCGACTTCGTTCGATGCCAGGGGGCATTCGCGGAGCGGGATCGGCGTCACGAGATAAAACTGGTGCTGCTCGATCTGAAAATGCCACGGCTCGACGGCATCGACGTCTTGCGAGCACTCAAGGGCGATCCCGCAACGAAGAAAATCCCGATCGTTATGATGACTTCGTCGAACGCGGAACGCGACATCACTGAGACGTACGACCTCGGTGTCAACGGCTTCGTCACAAAACCGGTTCAAGTCAAAGAGTTCGCCACGGTCGTCGGGGAAATCGGACTCTACTGGCTTACGGTCAATCAAGCGCCGACCCCGTGAGGGCCTCGACCGAATCGCGTCCTACCCCGATAAAGCATATCCGCGCGCTGATCGTCGACGATAATGCTTTCGACGCGGAACTCTCCCGCCGCGCTCTCAAACGGGCCGGCATGAACGTTGAAAGCATAGCCGTCGAAGATGAACCTCAACTTCGCGCGGCGTTGAAGTCCTTCGTGCCCGACATCGTGCTGTGCGATTTCAGCTTCCCAAATTTCGACGGCTTCGCCGCACACGCGATCGTACAGGCGGCCTTACCGGGTTGTCCGCTGATCTTCGTCTCCGGCACGATCAGCGAGGAGCGCGCCGCGATGGCGTTGCAATGCGGCGCGGTCGACTATGTGATGAAATCCACGCTCGTCCGGTTACCCATCGCCGTGGAGCGTGCCGTTCGTAGCGCGAGAGCGGCGATCGACACGTCGAATCGGGCGAGCAGGCATGTGAAGCGCCTTGAAATGCTGTGGAGGATCGTCAACGATCCAGCCCTGCGCGGAGCCGAACTCGTGCGGGCGATGCTCGCCCAAGCGGCGAACGATCTCAGCGCGCAACAACGCTTTAGCGGGTTCCTGTGCAAAGGCTCGGCCCTCGACGTCGAGATCGTCGACCGCACGGCAGGCGATCGGACGGACGTCGACTCAAAGGAACTGCTATCGGCCCTCGGATCGCTCGGCGAAGCGCAGGCGGACTCCGGCGCACGAACGCGCAGTTGGGCCGACGTCACGGAATCGCCCGACGCGCCTGTCGCGTTAGCGAGAGCCGAGTGGCGGGCGACGATCACCACCGCTTTTGATTCGAACGGCTCGCATTATTGGCTGACGTTCGCAGCCCCGGTCGCCGCGCAGTCGCCGTTCGGCGACGACGATTACGCCTATCTCGACGTACTCTCGTCCTGCTTGGCGAATCAAGTGCGCGTCAACGCGCTCGAAGAGTCGCTGCGTGACGAGGAGGAACGTTCGCGGAGCCACGCGCTCCGTCTTGAAGCCTCGTGGCAGATCGTGAACGGCACGTTCTCGAACGATACGGAACGGTGGCTCGCGGTGCTTTCGCAAGCCGCGGCGTCAGTTTGGCCCGGCCACGGATACCGTGGAACGTTGTGGCGCATCCACGGCGACGAGATGACCTGCGAGGCGGTGGGCGAGGCTCCCGGCCACGGTCTCGATCCAGGCGCAATCGTCGTGGGGGCGGTCTGGCCCGTCGCGTCGTCCACGGTCGGCCTGGCAATGACGGCCGGCATGAAGTCGCGTTCGTGGGACGACCTTCGAGCGAGCGAACCAAAGGTGACATTTCCGCGCGACAAGGACATCCGCTCCGCGATCGTCACGACCTTCCAAGCCGGCGATGCCACCTGGGCTCTCTCGTTCGCTTCGGGCCGCCTCACCGCCAAGCCGCTCGGAGACCTGGAACACGCCTATCTCGACGTCCTCGCCTCGTACTTTTCGAACCACGTCGAACGCCGCTGGCAAGACGAGCGATATCGCTTCGAGCGGGAGCACGACGTTCTGACGGGTCTGCTGAACCGGTCGCAATTCCGTGCCCAGGCCGGCGCCGCATCCCGGCACGGCGCCAGCTACGCGCTCGCAACCTTCGACGTCAGCGCGTTTCACGAGATCAACGAGTCCTACGGTCACGAGATAGGCGACGCCGTCCTCGTCGACGTTGCGAGCGCGCTCCTGGAAACGGCAAGATCCGACGAGATCGTCGGCCGGATCGGCGGCGATGTCTTCGCGGTGTACCTCGGGAACCGGTCGGCCGGGTACGCGCGCGCCCGCGTGCTCGATTTCGCCGCCGCATTCGCTCGGCCGTTCTCGCCCTCCGGCGCCGGGAGCGTCGCTATCGCCCGGACCGCCCGCATCGGAGTCGCCGTCGCACCGGACGACGGGGACGACATCGATACGATCCTCTCGCGGTCCGACGCGGCGCTCGCCATCGCGAAGTCGCGTGGACCCGGCGCGATCGTCCACTACGAGATCGCGATGGAGCGCGAGGCGCGGCGCCGCATCACGCTGCGCAACGAACTCGACGTAGCGCTGGCCGAGAACCAGTTCACCTTGTACTACCAGCCGCACGTCGAGCTCCGCACCAAACGCGTCACGGGCTGCGAGGCATTGATCCGCTGGAACCACCCGACCCGCGGTATCGTCGCTCCCTTTCATTTTATTCCGTTTGCGGAGGAGACCGGCTTCATCACGAGCATCGATGACTGGGTCATGCGTCACGCGTTCGAAGCGGCCGCACTATTCGGAGCCACGCATCCGGATTTTCGCCTTTATTTCAATCTCTCGGGGCGCCAGGCGGGCGATCCGGGCATTATTCGAAGTTTCGTACGCGCGGCTCGTGACGGCGTCCCCTTGAAGAACATCGGCATCGAGATCACGGAGACGGACGCGATGCGAGATGGGGCCGCGACGCGACGCGTGCTCCGTACCTTGCGCCGCCTCAACGTGCGGACCGCGATCGACGACTTTGGCATGGGCTACTCGTCGCTCTCGTCGCTGAAACAGTTGCCCGTGGATATCGTAAAGATCGATCGAAGCTTCGTCTCGGGCTTAACGAACAACAGAGACGACGCGGCGATGGCGGAGACGATCATTTCGATCGCCGAACACTTCGGGTTCGAATCCCTCGGAGAGGGCGCCGAAACGCCCGCGGAGATCGAATGGCTGCGCGACCATTCGTGCCGGTACGTGCAAGGCTACGGAATCTGCCACCCGTTACCGCTCGACGCCTTCCGCTCGTGGCTAGCGGACTACGAGGCGGACCTTGACAGTACGCGTCGCGACGTTCCCGAGAGGCGCCGGCGGGACAGACGCAAGCCGTCGGCGCACGACGCCACGATCTCGCCATAGCACGACGGCGTGGATCACGAGCTACGGGCTCGGCGGCGTAGGTAACGAGAACGAGAAGGTCGCGCCAACGCCGAGCTGGGCGTCGGCCCACACGGTTCCACCGTGACGCTGTACGATGCGTTTAACGATCGCAAGCCCCACCCCGGTGCCGGGGAACTCATCGCTTCGGTGCAGACGTTGAAACACCCCAAATAACTTTTCCGAATAGGCCATATCGAAACCAACGCCGTCGTCGCGCACGTGGTAGATCGCTCGGCCGGGCTCGCTCGTGCTCCATACCTCCAGTTTCGGTTCGGCGTTCCCGCCCGAATATTTCAACGCGTTCGAGAACAGATTGACCCAGACCTGACGCAACAAGACGACGTCGCCGTGCGCCACCGGAAGATCGTCGATGTCAAAGATGGCGCCGGGACGTCCTCCCGTCTTCGCCTCTCCCCGCGCGACGTCGCGCGCCAACTGAGTCATGTCGACATTCCCCGCCACGATCGACTGGCGGCCGAGTCGCGAGAAGGCTAGGAGGTCGTCGATCAGTTCGCCCATGCGAGCGGCTTCGCTTTGGACGACGGATAGGAGGCGGCGACCTTCGTCGTCGAGCAACGACGCATAGTCCTCTTCGATGGCTTGCGCGTAGCCGGCAATCGCGCGCACCGGAGCTCGTAGATCGTGAGAAACCGAATAGCTGAAGCTCTCCAACTCGGCGTTGGCATCTTCGAGCTCACTATTGTGCGTCCGGAAGGCGTCTTCCGCATTGTTCGTTCGCATGAGCTCGGTGTGAGCGAGGGCGCGTGCGGCCTCGTCGTGTTCGATCGTACGCTCCGCTAGCCGCTTGAGTTCGGCATTCGTCCGCGTGAGTTCGGTGAGCGCCGCGTCGCGAGCGGCGGCGTCGCGCTCGAGCGTGCGTTCCGCCAGCGCCCGCTTGAGTTCGGCATTCGTCCGCGTCAATTCGGTGAGCGCCGCGTCGCGAGCGACGTCGTCACGCTCGATCGTGCGTTCCGCCAGGGCCGCTTTGAGTTCGGCATTCGTCCGCGTCAGTTCGGTGAGCGCCTCGCCGCGGGCCGCTTCGTCGCGCTCGACCGTGCGTTCCGCCAGCGCCCGTTTGAGTTCGGCATTTGTCCGCGTGAGTTCGGTCAAAGCCTCGTCGCGAGCGGCGTTGTCGCGTTCGATCGTGCGCTCTACGAGGGCCCGCTTGAGTTCGGCGTTGCTTCGCGCGAGTTCCGTGAGCGCGTCGTGGCGAGCGATATCGTCGCGCTCGATCGTACGTTCAGCCAGCGCCTGCTTGAGTTCGGCATTCGTGCGCGCGAGTTCGGTGAGCGCCTCGCCGCGAGCGGCCTCGTCACGTTCGATCGTGCGTTCCGCCAGCGCTTGCTTGAGCTCGGCATCGGTCCGCGCCAGTTCGGTGAGCGCCTCGCCGCGAGCGACATCGTCGCGTTCGATCGTGCGGTCCGCGAGGGCTTGCTTCAACTCCGCGTTGGTGCGCGCGAGTTCGGTGTGAGCCTCGCCGCGAGCGACATCGTCGCGTTCGATCGTGCGGTCCGCGAGGGCTTGCTCGAGTTCGGCGTCGCTCCACGCGTTCTCGGCGAGCGAGCGCTCGGGTTCCGCGTTCACGACGGGTGACATTCAATCGGTACGAAGGGTGTGGACACAGTAGGCACCTTCCGAATACAGACTGCGCAGTATACAGACCGCGCAATTGTTCTCATATCGAGAGTTGCGACCTGCGTTCTTAACTGCGCGAGCCCGCACACTTTAGCGACGGGTGTGCGAGCGTCACCGCCAAGAATCGGTAAGCGACCTAACCACAGACGGTCGAGCGACCGCTAAGCTTGCCGCGACGCTGCGGAGCCGTCGAACGCTCTGGACTTCGAGCGCCTCGATCGCGATGCGCATCCACGGGCGCGGCGGCCACGGCGCGGTGGCGCGCGGTGAAGGCAGCCCCCGGCGCGCCGGCGACTGCCTCCCGATTACCGATCCCGACTGGGATTAGTCGTAGATGGTTCCGGTGCTGTCGACGATCCACGGGATGCCGAAGTCCGGCGACACCGAGATCGCCGCCGCCTCCCCGGCGATGTCGACCCATCTGGATCCCTGGAGCTGGTCGTCCTCGAATCGTCCGCGACCCCGAGCCCGCTGCCGAGGCAGATCGCGAGGCGCGGGCGATCGCCGCGATCGCGAGACGGCGCGGCTTACTTCGGGCTAGCGACGTGGTTGGCCGGGTCGTTGAAGCCGGAGTACAACAAGGTCAGTTCGTCGGCCTGACAGCGCGTGACGAAGTAGGTCGTGAGATCGAAATTGCACGTCTCTTCCGTACCGTCTTTGAAGGTATACACGAAGGCGCCCACGCGCTTTCCATCCCGCGTCTGATCGGGAAGTTTGACGAACGGCGTCTTTGGATTGGCCTTCGCATTGCGAACGAGCCCCGCGATATCGACGTCGAGATTCTTGCCGGCCGTGCCGGACTTCTCCCACTTACCACCCGCCAAGGTCCAATAGTCCGGCCCGATGATCAGCGTCTTGATCGGCTTGCCGCCGAACTCCGTCGTCATCTGATACTTGTCCGGCGAAACCCAAACGCCGAGCGATCGCACCGACCCCAGCACCGTCACCTTATACGACTTGAGATTAGCGAACGCCGCAAAGATCTTCGCCCGAACATCGCCCCCGCCACCCGCCGCCAACACAGCGCCGGGCAGCAAACCAAACAACAACCCCAGCGCGCTGTTGCGCAACACGGAGGACGGTTTCAGAGAGATGGCCGGCATACCGGCGCGTTCGCGCGTTAGAGCCGCCGTCCCCGTCCGCCGTCCCCAATCCCCACCACACTAAGAATGCCGCAGGCATGCTGCGATAGCCGACGCCATGCGAACACGCGACGGTCAGCGGGAGTCGCGCGGGCGTGCGGCGGGGGGCTTACGACGAGGAGCGGAGCCCGGAGGGCGAGAGCGACGAGCGGAGCAGCAACACCACCCGCCTACGGGGTCGCGGGCGCGCGGACGCAGAAGTCAAGCGAGCATGCACGAGACGATCGATCTCATCTCACATGCCGCGATGCGCGAACTGCGCGCATTCAGCCGCCGCACCGCGCAACCGACGAAACTCGAATTGATGGACCTGGCTCCGATGGAGCACGTCGAAGAAATCGAGATCACCGAAGAGCACATCACGGTGACCTACAATAAGAAAACGACGCACCGGTACAACGCGAACGAAGTCACGCACCGGGAGTGGTCGTACAAATACAACGACGATCCCGAGTTCGTGCTCGCGATCAAAGCCGTGATCGAGCTGGCGCGCAAACATCACCGCGATCTGCCGGATAACCTCGCGTGTCCGCCCGGCTGCGCCGAATGCTGCAGCGGCTACGAACCCTTCGTCACGCGCGCCGACGTCCAGCGCATCGCGGACCGCTTCGGCATCGCATATCAGGAAGCGCTCGACGAATACGTCGTCAAACGGGATTCGGCCGACGGCTACGTCGTCGGCTACCTCAAGAAAGTGACCGACGAGATCACGAGCCAGTGCGTCTTCCTCAAGGGCAGCAGCTCGGGCCGCTACTATTGCGGCATCTACGACTCGCGGCCACACGATTGCGGCGCGTTCACGCCGATCGGCTGCGAAGACGTCGATACGTCGCTGCGCCACGACCGTCGGTTCGAGCCCGGCCCCCCCTTCCGGCCGAAAGCTCGGCCGGTCGCGAAGCGCAAGGTACGCCGCTAAGCGTTGTAGGCGAGCGCCGGGAAGGCACGGAAGCGGGGCCTGCGAAGTCTGACTCATCATGAACGTACGCAACATTCTTATCGCTTCCGCGGCCGCGCTCTGTATCGCGGCTCCCGCCATTGCCGACGACATGGGCGGCGCAATGAAAACCGACGCGAAGACCTTCAAGATCGCGGCGCAGAACGGCTCGGGCGAGACCGGCACCGTGACGCTCAAGCCCGACGGCGACGACGCGACGACCGTCACGGTCAAGCTGACCGGCGCTCCTTCCGCCGCGCAGCCCGCGCACATCCACCCCGGCACCTGCGCGAAGCTCGATCCCGCGCCGAAGTTCCCGCTCACGAACGTCGTCGACGGCAAGTCGACCACGACGGTGAAGGAAACGGTCGCCAAATTAACGGCCGGCGGCTTCGCGGTCAACGTGCACAAGTCGACCGATGACCTGAAGGACTACGTCGCCTGCGGCGACCTCGCGTCCGATAACATGGCTCCCGGAAAAATGTAGTTGGCCGACGCGCGACCGTCCCGCTTCGGAGAACCACCCGAAGCGGGACTGCCCGACGATATCGCGAGCGTCTACGCGAAGAACCGCGAACGGATCGGCTTCGTCCCCAACGTTTTTCGCGCGTACGCACAACGGCCCGATCACTTTCGGGCCTTCATCGCGTACCACGACGTCCTGATGAAGGGCGAGGGCGGTTTGTCGCGCGCCGAACGCGAGGCGATCGTCGTCGCCGTTTCGGCGGAAAACAAATGCCAGTACTGCGTCACTGCACATGGGGCCGCGCTGCGAATACTCGGTAAGGATCCGGTTCTGGCCGATCAGATCGCGATCAACTGGCGCACCGCGGCGCTATCGCCGCGTTGGCGCGCGATGCTCGGCTTCGCTTCGCGCGTGAACGAGCCGGGCTTTGCCGCCGGCGACGATGAAATCGAAACTCTGCGAGCGGCCGGCTTCTCTGACACCGACATCTGGGATATTGCGGCGATCGCGGCTTTCTTCGGTTTTTCGAATCGCATGGCCGGGGCACTCGACATGCGGCCGAACCCCGAATTCTACGCAATGGGACGTTAAGCGGTTATCTGCGGAGCCTTAAGCGGCCGACTGCGGAACCTTATAGGCGGCCCCTTTGCGGAGCTTTTAGGCCGCCAGCGGTGGCGCGCCGGTCACGAGTTCTTCGCGTAGACGCCGCTTGGCGCGCGAGATGTAGGTCTTGACCGTCCCGATCGGGATGTCGAGTTCGAGGGCGATTTCGCGATAGCGTAAGTCCCCGATGTAGTAGAGTTCGAGAACCTCCCGGTATTTGGCGGGCAGCGCTTCAAGCGCGAGATGGACGCGCGAGGCCTCGTCGTTGCGCACGGCAAGGTCCTCGGGTCCAAACTCTTCGAGCGGTGGTTCTTCCTTGACGGCGTAGGACGCTGCCCGCCGGCGGCGACGGATCGCGTCGAGCGAAGCGTTGCGCGCGATGACGAACAGCCAGCGTGAGAACGGCCGGTCCGGCCGGAATTCGCCAAGCCGGCGGTACGCGCGCAGGAACGCGTCCTGGGCGATGTCCAGAGCTTCGTCGGGATCGCGAGTCAGCCGGTAGGCCAACCGCACGACCGGCGCCCGGTAGCGGCTCACCAGCGTGTTGAAGGCCTCGGCGGAGCCGTCGCGCGCCGCGGCGACCAGGGAGCTTTCATCGCCCCCGGCCGGCGCGGCAGTATCTAAATGCAGGGAGAGCATTCAGGAGCGCTCGCTTCGACGCTATATTGAAGGCGCAGGAAGTAGTCGCCGGTGGGGATGACGGGTCCGCGGAGGAGCTCCGCAAACCAGTCGAAGAGGGCGGAGCGGGGTTCGGTAAGTTTCTGGTCCGGCATGTCGTCCTCCGGGTAAGGGGTCGAGGAAGGGGGTTATACGTAGCTTGTAGTGGGTAAAGCTGGGAGCTTGCGGCGCCGAACGTTGGACGTTCGTGAAACTTTACTTGGCCAAGCAGATACTTTATATCACCAACTATCTCGAAGGTCAATATACTGGACATGGAACCTTTTTCTGGTATTATGCTAGCGTGACGAACCCGCTGAAGCTCGACGAGCTGCCCATCCCGGACTCTCCCGGCGGCATGGCCTGGGAGCTGATGTACCAGGTCTTCAAGGCGAGCAAGCCTTACATGGAAACCGTGGCCAACGCCTTCGATCTCACATTTCAGCAGGTATACGCGCTCAGAAATCTGAGCACCGAGCGGCCGCTGGCCATGAGCGAACTCGCGACGTTGCTCGGCTGCGATGCATCGAACGTGACCTCCCTGGTCGACAAGCTCGAGTCTCGCGGCCTGGTCGAGCGCCGCGCCGCCGACCGTGATCGCCGGATCAAGGCGCTACTTCTGACCGCTGCCGGCGGCGAACTCAAGCGCCGGATCCACGAGCGGATGCAAAATCCGCCGCCCACGATCGCTAATCTCAGTCTGGCCGACCAAACGGCCCTCTGCGCGATTTTCAACCGGGCCCTCGACTCGCTCTAGCGCCGATAAGACCGACCCCGGCGATGAGCCGGCCTTGCGAGCAGTGCAACAAGAGCTCGCGGAACGGGCCGGTCCGCGATCGCGCGGGCATGTGGCTTTCCGAGCGCGGACGTAATGCGGCGCGCCTTCGCGAGGCGCGCCCACGTCTCTTCGCAGGCATACCGCCGGCGCTTCTCCTGAAGTGTGCCAAGCCGGGTATTCCGAAACGGTCCGCGCATTTAGAGAGAAAACGTACATGGGGCGACTGCGCGAGATGGGACAGGAGGCACGCCATTGTCAATGCACTCTGAAACTCCGGGCTCGATCTTCCTCGATGACGCGGCGTTCGTGCATCCGTCGGCGCTCGTCTTCGGAGACGTTCGGCTCGGCCAGGGCGCATCGATCTGGCCGAACGTCGTGATCCGGTCGGAGATGTTCGAAGTCCGGATCGGCGAGCGCACGAACGTCCAGGATTTCGTCATGATCCACGTCGGAGCGGGCACCGGAACGTACGTCGGATCGGACTGCTCGATCACGCACCATTGCACCTTGCACGGGTGTCGCATCGGCGATCGCGTCCTCGTGGGCATCGGTTCGACGATCATGGACGGCTGCGAGATCGGCGACAACAGCATCATCGCGGGCGGTACGTTCCTAAAAGAGGGCACGATCGTGCCCGCGAATTCGATCGTGATGGGCGCACCAGGCGTCGTAAAGCGCACGCGCAACAATGCGGCTGCGAACGCATTCAACGCGTGGCTGTATCACGAGAATGCCCTCGCCTACGCGCGCGGCGAACACCGCATCTGGTCCCAAAGCGATTTCCTCGTCCGCGCGGCCGCCGAGCAAGGGCGGCTCGCCGCGCTCTACCGCGACGTCACGTCTACGATGTAACGGCTTCTCGCGCTGTCAAAACCGAAGCAAACAACGCCGCGTCGACGTTGCCTCCGCTGAGGATCACGCCGACGCGTTTGCCGCGCGCATCCGGAAGCTTAACGTGCAATAAGGCGGCGAGCGCCGAGGCGCCGCTGGGTTCGAGGACGAGCTTGAGGCGCTCGAAGGCGAAGCGCATCGTGGCGCGCAGTTCGTCGTCGGAAACGGTCAGGATACCGGCGCAAAGGCGTTGCACGATCGGAAACGTCAGCGCACCCGGCGACGTCGTCCGTTGACCGTCCGCGATCGTGTCGGGCACGGGAATTTCGACGCGCTCGCCGCGCGCGAACGACTGCGCGAAGTCATCGCCGGCCTCGGGCTCGACTCCGTAGATCGCGATGCCGGGAGTCAGTTCGGTCGCGGCGAGCGCGCAGCCGGCCAGCAGCCCGCCGCCGCCGGTGCAGACCAGCAGCACGTCGAGGTCCGGAACGTCCTCGCAAAGTTCGAGCCCCGCCGTGCCGGCCCCGGCAATGATGGCGGGATCGTCGAACGGCGGCACCAGAACCGCGCCGCGCTCGGCCGCCAGATTCGCCGCGATCGCGCCGCGGCTCATCGTCTTTCGGTCGTAGAGCAGAACCTCGGCGCCGTAACCGCGCGTGGCCGCAAGCTTGGCTTCCGGCGCGTCGCTCGGCATCACGATCGCCACGGGAACGCCCAGCAGCCGCGCCGCCAGCGCCACGCCCTGCGCGTGGTTGCCGCTGGAAAACGCCACGACGCCGCCGGCACGCTCGGCCCCCGTGAGCTGTGCGATGCGATTATACGCGCCCCGAAACTTGAAAGCGCCCATCCGCTGCAGGTTCTCGCACTTCAAAAACGCCTGCGTGCCGGTTCGCTCGTCGAGCGTGCGCGACGTTACCACCGGCGTGCGATGAGCGACGCCCCGCAAACGTTCCGCCGCCGCCGCGACGTCGGCGTGCGTCAATTCAGGGGCTTCACGTGGAAGTCGGCGATCTTCCCATCCGCGTCGAGCGTCAGATCCTCGGCCAGGTCGCCCTTATCGAAGTGCGCGATGAAGTGGTGGTAACCGGCTTGCGAGCCGCTGGGCGTATCTTCCTTGACGCTTTTGAACGCGCCCTCGGCGTTAACGAAATCCGAGAGCCGGCCAACCTTGCCGCGATCTTCGAGTTGCGGTCGGCGCAGCGCGTTGAATTCGCCCTCGACCGGACGCATATCGTTTGCGGCAATCGCTTTCGTCACGCCGCCGGCTAACGCTTCATAGTGGTTGGCGTGAAAGAACACCCTCTTGACCGCCCAGATCACCAGAAATAAGACAACCACCGCGATCACGAAGCGCCGCACGTCGAACGGCCGCGCGACGGCCGCGCCACCTCCGCCGGTGCCGCCGCTCGGGGTGACCGGAGTCGACGTTCCCGTTACCTGTTTCATGAAGCGAGGGCCTCCAGCGGGCGCGATCCGTCGGCAAAGGATTCGAACGACAGTTTCGGATTCCAATCTTGCGCGAGGCGCATGCTCCACTCGCTTTCGAACAGGGCGACCGGCGCGCCGAGATCGTCCTCGACCAACTTCGCATTCGACGGCCAAGTCGCGGAAGCGATCGCCGCCGCTTCGCCGCCCACGCGGCGGGCCAGGGCGAACGGCAGCCGGTAGAACTCGGTTTTCACGTTATACTCGCTTTGCAAGCGATATTTCGCAACCTCGAATTGCAGTTCCCCGACCGCCGCGAACACGGGTTCCGTGCGCACCGCGCCGGCCGGATAGAACACCTGTATCGCGCCCTCTTCGGAAAGTTGCGCGACGCCCTTCTGGAACGACTTGTACGAACCCGTGTCGACGTTGCGGACGCTCGCGAAATGTTCGGGCGCGAACGACGGGATCCGGTCGAAGGCCATCGCCGGCCCCGTGCAGAGCGTATCACCGATCGCGAACGAGCCGGGGTTGGCCAGCCCCACGACGTCGCCCGCGAACGCTTCGTCGACCACTTCGCGGTCGCTGGCGAACAGCTTCATCGCGCGCGTCACCCGGACGTCCTTGCCGGTGCGCGTATTGCGCACGGTCATGTCGCGCTCGAACTTGCCGCTGCACACGCGGAGAAACGCGACCCGGTCGCGATGCCGCGGGTCCATGTTCGCCTGGATTTTGAAGACGAAGCCCGAGAACTGGTCCGACGCGGGCGGAACGAGCTCGGGGACCGTTTCCCCGGAGCGTAGCGCCAAGCGGGCACGCGGCGGCGGCGCCATTTCGAGAAAGCCGTCGAGGAAGAGCTCGACGCCGAAGTTCGTCACGGCGCTGCCGAAGAACACGGGCGTGGCTTCGCCCGACATGAAGGCCGCGCGATCGAATGTCGTGCCCGCGCCTTCGAGCAGTTCGAGGCTGTCGCGAAACTCGCGGTACGTCGTCTCGTCGGTAAGGGCCGCGAAGGTGGGGTCGTCGAGATCGGACACGCGGACGGGCGCGCGCTTCGCGCCGTGTTCGGTTCGCTCGAACGTGTGCACGACGTGCGAGCGGCGGTCGTACACGCCTCGGAAAGCCGGCCCGCTGCCGATCGGCCAGTTGATCGGATAGGTTCCGATGCCGAGCACTTTTTCGAGTTCGTCGAGCAGCTCCAGCGGATCGCGGCTGGGCCGGTCCATCTTGTTGATGAACGTGAAGAGCGGGATGCGCCGGGCGCGGCAGATCGCGAAGAGCTTTTTGGTTTGCGGCTCGACGCCCTTGGCCGCGTCGATCAGCATCACGGCGCTATCGGCGGCCAGCAGCGTGCGGTAGGTGTCCTCGCCGAAATCTTGGTGGCCCGGCGTGTCGAGCAGGTTGATCGTGTGACCCTTGTAGGGAAATTGGAGGACGGTCGAGGTGATCGAGATGCCGCGCTCACGCTCGAGTTCCATCCAGTCCGACGTTGCCGACCGCGCGCGCCGGCGCGCCGCCACTTGGCCGGCCGTGTTGATCGCGCCGCCGTAAAGCAGCAGCTTCTCGGTCAGGGTCGTCTTGCCGGCGTCGGGGTGCGAAATGATCGCAAAGGTCCGCCGCTTCTCAACGGCCTCCGCCAGCGAAAGGGATTCGGGGTCCATCGCACCTGTGAGTAGGTCCGGCACCCGCAAGGTTTCGAGAGCGTGCTACGGGCCGCGTAGCGCGAACACGCGAACGTCTTCGCGGCCGCCGTCGGCCCGGTCCAAGACGATGCGCCGCGAGCCATCACGGTAGAAGCGCGCCAAGGGTGGGACGATCAAGCGGTCCACGCCGCGCGTCACGACGGCGCGACCGGGGCCGATGGTGAGGGTACAGTCGGCAACCCGCAAGACGGTGCCGGCAGGCAGCTCGTGCCCCGCGGGCGGCAACCGCGCCCGCGCGAAAGCCGGCGCCCCCGACGCCCGCGAGAGCTCGTGGAAACATTCCGGCAGGACATCCAAGGCCCACGGTGCTTCGCCGATCGTCGGCGCGGTGGTCGCGGTGCGCGCATCCCGTTGCGCCGGGCCGGGGGTCCCGCGACCGCTGGAATACGTGGAATCACCCGCCACGCGGGACCCGCGCGGCAGCGCTAGCACGATGAGCAGCACCGCCGCGACGAGCGCCGTCGCAATCGCGTAGTAACGCAGCACCTTTCCTAGCGCCCTCGGCAGGCCCGCGGAAAAATCCGCAGCTTGCTAGGCGGCGCTCTCCCGCGCTACAAGCTCTTCGCTCGCGCCGAGCTGGACCCGAATGCGCCCAATGCGCGAGTCGGCCATGCCGTAGTACACGTCGTAGTCGCGCGGGTCGGAACGCTGGTCGATTCCGGTCGGGAAGACGACGTTGTTGACCATGCCGCGCCGCTCGTCGACGGTTTCCGGCGTGAACAGCGGGCGCGAAGACCGGTACCGGATGATATCGGGCCGCTCGGCGTCGTGAATGACGAGGCCGGCGCTGTACCGCATTCCGGTGCACGCTCCGGTTGGGTCGTACTGGCCGTCGACGCCGTGAAAGACCGACATCCAGCCTTCCGCGACCCGCACGGGCGGCGTGCCGCCGCCGTTCTTGATACGGCCCCAGTCGTGGGCCGGTTCGAGCACGAGCGCGCTTTCGCTTACCCGTAGCAGGTTAGCGGGGTCGGCCAGGGCCGCCTCGAGCGGCACGTAGGCAATGCGCGTGCTCTCGCGGTCGCGGGCCGGCATGTCGAGGATCGTTGGGATGGCCGCACAGCCGTCGACCGCCGAGATGTGCAGCATCGGCCGATGATAGAAGGCGAAACTCCGTACGCCTTTGGGCGAAAGGACCGGCTCGGGGAAGAACGCCGCGTCTTTGTCGTCGCCGCAGGGGAGACCGGGGCGAGAGAAATCGGCCAGGCCCAGCCGCGTCCAGGCGTACCCGTCGTGCGAGAGCGCGAACGCGATGCGCGGCCCGGCCGGACCGAAGGCGGTGTAGGCCATCACGTACGAATCCAGCAGCGGCACGAAGGTGACGCGCGGATCCTCGCAGCCGTACCCGCCCGGCGCGTCGCGAAATTCGTACGGCATCTCGGGTTCGAGGGCGATCCCGACGCGCCGGAAGGCGAGCGCGTCCGGGTTGCCCGTGCCTTCGAAGATTCCGATGCGCGACACGTTGCCCTTCGCCACCGTACGCGGGTACAACAAGAGCTTGCCGTCGCGGGAACGCGCGGTGGCGGGGTTGAGCACGCCTTCGAGCTCGGCGGCCTCGCCGTTCGGTTCGAGGACGACGCCCAGCCGGTCGACCTGCGTCTCGATCGAGGCGATCGGCGCTAATTCCATTTCGATTGGTACCTTCGCAAGCAACGGGCGTTGCGCCCGTAAAACGAACTTGGACAGTATCGTCCTCTTATCGGGTCTTCGCAAGAGACCCTTACGAAGACTTATCTCAACGTGGTGGTCGCGACCGGTTCGCCCTCGGGGGTGACGACGTCGAGCGACGAGCCGGCGCGGTACACGGAATTGGGTACGATCCATAGCGTGTACGTCCGGTATGACTCGGCGGGCTCGCCCCCATCGGCCGGCCCCCGCTCGAAGGCGACGATCCGCACGCGCTCCGCGTTGGCGCGAATCGACTCGATCGTCTGATGCCAACCCGTGTCCGCGTGCGGACCCATCAGGAGCAAGACGCCGAACTCGTGGTTGAACCGGACCGGCTTGTTGATTCCAAAGGCCTCGAGGTCGCGCCGGTTGCGGACCACCGCGATTTGGTTGCCTCCGGGCGTCGTCGTCGTCCCCTGCGCGTAGGTCCTGACGCGAACTTCGCGGCATCCCGTAAGCAGGAGCACGAGTGCGCAGAGCGCGACCAGTCTCCTCATTCCGGCCGCCTTCGCGGGCGACGGCGAGCGACCTCGCGGCGACTGCGCCCGCCACTCGCCCTCGTAAAGTCGTTGCTGGTCCCGCGAGCCGATCCTAAACTGAGGGTTGTCGTGACATCGTTCCGTGGTTTTGCCCTAGCTAGCGCCGTTCTGGCCTTCGCCATCGCCGTCTTGGGCAGTTGGGTGCGGATAAACGGGGCGGGCCTCACCTGCCCCGATTGGCCGCTCTGCCACGGAGAAATCGTACCGTCGCTGCACGGCGGCGTCGTACTCGAATGGTCGCACCGGCTCATTGCTTTTGTCGAAGGGTTCGTCGTGGTCGGCGCGATCGTGACCGGCTTGCGCGTGCGCAAACGGATCGCCGGCGTGACGCCCGCCCTGGCCGCGCTAGCGGGCATCTTCACCTTGCAAGTCGCGCTCGGCGGAGCGACGGTCCTCCTTTCCAACAGCCCGCTCTCGGTCATGCTGCACTGGGGCACGGGCATGGCGCTGCTGGCGATCCTGACCACACTCGCCGTGCTCTCCGTCCTGGCGCCGGCCGAGCTGCCGCGGCGAGGCGGCGAGGCGGCGCCGGCGTTGCTGCTCGCGGCCCTCTTCGGCTTCGTGACGATGTGCCTGGGCGCGTACGTGAGTTCGAGCAACGCCGGCCTCGCTTGCGCGACCTTCCCGGGCTGCGAGGGTTCCTTGCTCGGGCACGGAGCAGCGCAGGCCCTGCAGATGGCGCACCGGATCGCCGCGGCCACGTTCGCGCTCGGGGCCGTATTCGCGACCTTCGTCGCCTTCGGAAGTGGCTCGCCCCGGGTCCGCGCCTTCGCGACGGCGGGCTCGGCGCTGATCGGCGTCCAAATCGCGCTCGGCGCGGCAAACGTCATCTGGCATCTGCCGACCGCGATGCGCGAAGCGCACGCCGCGAACGCGGGCGCGACCTTTCTCGCCTTCGTGGTTGCCGCGGTGCTCGCGGCGCTCGAACCCGCGCGAGCTGCGGCCGGCGTGCCCAGCCGCAGGCCGGCCCGGCGCATGGCCGGCAACGCGTGAGCTCGACGCTCTCGCGTCTCGACGGTACGGTCCCGGCACTGCAGACAGGGTGGCGCGGACACGTCGTCGACTACTACGAGCTCGCCAAGCCCCGCATCGCCTACCTGCTGCTGATCACGACCTACGCCGCCATGTTGATGGCCGCCCACGGGGTGCCGCCGCTCGGACTGACCCTCGCGACCTTGGCCGCCGGGGCGCTCGCGGCCGGCTCGGCCGGCGCCTTCAATTGCGTGTTCGATCGCGACATCGATGCCCTGATGACCCGCACGATGACGCGTCCGATCCCGATGGGGCGCATTAGCCCGGTCGCGGGCCTCGCGTTCGCGTCGGTGCTGGGCCTGCTGTCGTTCGCGATCTTTTATATCTTTACCAATCCGCTGGCCGCGTGGCTGTCGCTGGCGGGCAACGCCTACTACGTCCTGATCTATACGATGTGGCTGAAGCGCGCGACCGCCCTGAACATCGTGATCGGCGGCGCCGCGGGCGCCGTGCCGCCGCTGGTAGGCTGGGCGGCGGTCACGCACGGCATCGGCGCACCGGCGCTGGGCCTCTTCGCGCTGATCTTCCTCTGGACGCCGCCGCATTTCTGGGCGCTGGCGCTGATGGCCAATACGGATTACCATCGCGCGTCGGTGCCGATGTTGCCCAACGTGCGCGGCATCCCGCGCACGAAGGTCGAGATCTTCGTGTACTCCGCGGTACTGGTGGCCGTGTCGCTCGCGCTGACGCCGCTGGGCGTCATGGGCCTTTGGTACTTCGTGCCCGCCGCGCTTCTGGGAGGCGTCTTCCTCTGGGACGCGTGGCGGCTGATGCGGGGGCCGACCAAACCGCTGGCGCGCCTGCTCTTCAAGTACTCGCTGCTCTACTTGGCACTGATGTGCGCCGCGATGGTGCTTGACCGCGTGATCGGGTGAGCGCGCAAATGACGGCATCTGCGCCAACCAGCGTCGCGGGGCACACGTTCGACCGTTCGCATCTGCCGTTGCTTCTGACCCTGGGGCTCGGCGTGTTCGCGGGCGCGCTCGATCTGGGCGTGCTTTCGCCCGCGCTGCCGTCGATCGCGCACGGGTTCGGCGTCGCGCCGCGCGACGTCGCGTGGGCGTTCACGCTGTATCTGTTCGCGAACGTCGTCAGCATTCCGATCATGACGAAGCTCTCCGATGCGCTGGGCCGGCGCTCGATCTACACGCTCTGCGTTTCGATCTTCGCGGCCGGCAGCGTGCTCGCGATCGCGGCGCCGAGCTTTCCCATCTTCCTGCTCGCGCGCGCGATCCAAGCAGCGGGTGCGGGCGGCATCTTTCCTGTCGCGACCGCGGCCATCGCGGACCGCGTGCCGATCGAACGGCGCGGCTCCGCGCTCGGAATGCTCGGCGCGATTTGGGGCTTGGCGGCGATCATCGGTCCGGGCTTCGGCGGCGCGGTCACGCACTTCGTCTCGTGGCACTGGATCTTCGCAGCCAACGTGCCGCTCGCGATTGCCGTGATCGTGCTCGCGCAACGGTACGTTCCGGCCTCGGCCGCGCGGGTTCGCGGGCCACTCGATTATGCCGGGCTCGCGGCGCTATCGCTCGGCCTGCTCGGCGTGATGGTCGGCCTGACCCGCCTGGACACGCGCGCCATGGCCTTCGGCAATTCGATCACGTACGGCGCGCTCGCCGTCGCGGCGGTCGCCTTCGGGCTGCTGGTGCCGATCGAGCGGCGCGCCGCCGCACCGGTGATCGCGCCGGCGCTCTTCGCGACGCGCCAGCTCGCGCTGACCTACGCCCTCGAGGTTCTGATCGGACTCCTGGAGGGCGCGCTCTTCTTCATCCCCGCGGCGCTGGTCGCGGCCGACGGCGTTTCGCCGCTCGCGGCCGGCGGCATCGCGGCGGTCGGCGCGATCGCGTTCGTGGCCGTCATTCCCGTCGCCGGGCGCGCGCTCGACCGCGTCGGCAGCCGCGCGGTGCTGCTCGCCGGTGCGACGCTGACCGCCGCCGGCCTCGCGCTCTTCGCCCTCACGCTCGCGACGCTGTGGCTGGCCGTCGCCGGCATCGCGGTGGCCGGCATCGGCTTCGGCGCGCTACTCGGCGCGCCGACCCGTTACATCATCACGAACGAAGTGCCGCCCACGATGCGGGCGACGGCCGTCGGCTTGCTCAGCGTGTTCCTGATCATCGGGCAGATCTTCGGCGGGTCGCTCGCGGGCGGCGCGGTCGGCGGTCGCATCGACGACGTCGGCGGCTACAGGCTCGCGTACGAAATCTTCGCCGCGATCGCGCTGGCGGCCGCGCTTGCAACTCTGGCGCTCGCGTCGCGCGACCACGAACGGAAGATTCCGGTTACCTCGGCGACCGCCTGACGGCGTCGTCGCGACTTAGCGCCGCTCGATCAGCACGGAGCTTCACGCCGCGCCGCGCGCGATGCCCCGGCCAAGGCGCCACAGCAAGAACGTGAAGAAGGCCGCGATTCCGATGACGGTCAGCAGGTCGGTGAAGCCCGAGAACCCGGCCACCGCGTTCCCGCAGACCGCGACGGCGGCCGAGGAAAGCCAGAGGTCGAGGCGCTCGAACGGGTTCGACGCCAGGCGCCGGTCGTGGGCGACGGTCGCGACGATCTCGTCCGGCGTCCAGGACCCCTCGTCGATCAGTTCGCGGATCGCGCCGTAGCCGTCGAGCACGACCGTCCGTTCGGGATGGATCAACCCCACGCGTTCGTCGGGAAAGGCCGTGACGTCGAACTGGGCCGCGAAGTCGAGGACCGTGTCGGGGTCGCCGGTCAGCAGACTCCAGCGCGCCGGATCGGCGCCGAAGGTTCGGCCGTACCGCGCTAGAACCGCCGGCCGATCGTAGGCGGGGTCGAGCGATACGAGCGCGAGATGCACGGGGAGGCCGCGAAAGTTTTCTTGCAGCGCATGGAAACGGGCACTGACGGCGGGACACTCCCGTGCGTCGCGGCAGCGCGTGTATACGAAGGCGAGAACGACCATCTGACCGCGGACGTCGCGCAGGCTGAACGGGCGCCCGGTCTGGTCGAGAAACGCCGGCACGGGCGCGTACTCCCCGATCGCCACGTGGTGGACGTTGCGAAGCACCTCAGTTGGAGCCGCCGTCGCGCTGGGAGCGCCCGTAACGGATTCCCGGCCGACGACGCGAATCTCACGCAACGCCCACGGAACCGAATCGGTATCCGCGGTCGCGTCGATGGTCGCCCCGATGCGCAGCCCGCGCAGCGCCGAACCCGGCTCGACCCGGAACACCGCCAGGCCACCGGGATTTGCGCCCAGCGCGTCGTGACGGACGATCACCTCGCCCTTGGCGGGAAGAGTTCCAAGCACCAACCCGTGCATCGACATCTCGTGCGCGACGACCCGGGAGAACGTGGCACCCACCATGAGCGCGATCGTGCCCAAGACCGTGGAAACCCGCGACGAGATCCTCGCGCGACGGCCGTGGACCAAGGCCGAGCGCCGCGTCGTGCTGCAGGGCCTCTTCGGCCGCTTGTTGATCGCCATCGAACCCGTCATCTGCGCAACGGTCTTCGGTGGGCTCACCGCCGGCCTCATCTTTTTCCCGCTCCCCGCCAGCGCCCGGTTGACCCACGTCGAATCCGCGATCATTATCGCCCCGATCTTCGGCCTCGCGACCTTGGCCTTCGCGGCGTACGCGGTGATCGTGCTCTTCAAGCCGGTTCGCGCCCTACTCCAGACATTTTCCCCGATTTTCATCGTCGACGGGTACCTCCGATATCGGAAGCCCGACCGCGACACCGAACCCGACTCGAACGGCTACATCGCGGTGCTCAACGAGGACCGTCGCACGGTGGCCGAGTGGCCGAGCGTCGGCGACGCGCCGGTTCAGGACAGCATCCGGCCGGCAATGCTGGAATTTAGCTATTACGGCGGCATTCACCGCATCGACGGCCGCTCGACCGGCGTCGTTCCCGAGGCGATGCCCTCGATGGGCGTCGGCACGAACGTGCCCCGCGTCTGACTTCGACGGGCTCAGTCCGGGCAAGCGGGCCGTGCGTCGAATCCTGGGGAGCCGCCGGTCCGAACACGAACGCTAGCGGGGTCGCGTCGCCTCGAGAGTGAGCCCCATGGAATCGGACAGCGAACCCACCCATCCGCATCTCTTCACCGTCTCCGAATACACGATCCTCGACGTCGAAGCGCGGACCGAATTGATCGAGGGCGTCATCTACGACTTGTCGCCCCGCAATGAGGCGCATATCTTCGCGGTGGGCCGCTTGATCGACGCGCTGGCACCGGGTTTTCTCGGCTCGCAGTACATCGCCCGGTTTCAAGAAGCGCTTGCCGTTTCGGGCTGGGACGCGGGCGACGCTCCGGAGATCGACGTCGCCGTCGTTCGGCGCAAACGCTACGACGCGACTCCCACGGCGAGCGACGCGTTCACCTTCGTGGAAGTTTCGGATACGACGTACCGCGGAAAACACGGCGATCGAACGTACCGGATTCCGCTCTACGTGAACGCCGGAGTGCCGTCGTGGATCGTCAATATTCCGCTGCGCCAAGTGGAATTTTACGGCAACGTCCCGGACCTGGGCCTCGAGCACGGCCAGGTCTTCACCGAGAACGACACGTTCAACATCCTCGGCGTGACGGTCCCGGTGGCCGACCTCTTCGTCGATAGCCTGATCTAAGCATTCGCGAGCGCGAAGCGAAGTTTGCCGGCCGCCTTGGCGCGGTACAGCGCCGCGTCGGCTTGCCGCATCAGGGAATCGGCGTCTTGGCCGTCGGCCGGAAAGAATGCGACCCCGATGCTGCCGCCGATCAAGAATTCACGGCCGTCGTGAAGATACGGAATCGACAACGACGCGAGCACGCGGTCCGCGAAGGTCGTGGCCTCCTCACACGTCAGCAGAGCGCGCTGCAACACGACGAACTCATCGCCGCCCAGCCGCGCAACGGTATCCGCGGGTCCGCAGAGGGACCGCAGCCGCTCGGCGATCTCGCGCAGCGCGACGTCACCGGCCTGATGACCGGCGCAATCGTTGAGAACCTTGAAGGCGTCCAGGTCGATGAAGTGGATCGCGAATGGACCCGCCTGCGTCTCGATTTCGCGCGCGAGCGTCCGGTTGAAGTAAGCGCGATTAGGCAATTGCGTCAGGCTATCGGTATAGGCGAGCTCGTCGAGGCGAGCCCGTTTCTGGCCGCGCTCGATTGCCGCGGAGATCAACGCGCTCACGAGCCGAACGAATTCTAGATCCCCTTCATCGTACGAGCGCATGTCGTACGAAAGAAACCCGATGGCGCCGCGGATTTTTCCGCCCAGGCGGAGCGGAGCACAGAGGTATGCGCGCCAAGCTCCCTTCGCGGGCGCGGCATTCGTCATCGCGTTAAGGGTGGCGACATCTTCGATGAAGATCACGTCCCCATGCGCGACCATGCGTTGCGCATGCGTCTTCGAGAGTTCGAGCTCATCGCTCGGGGCGAGGGTGCGAGCGCCGGCGACGTTCGTCATCACGAGTTGCAGGCCGCGAATTTCGGCGACGTAAGCGTCGTGCATTCCGAGCGATGCGAGCGCGAGTTCGAGCACCGCGTCGATTTGTTCGACATCCGTGCCTTCCGCGGCCGTCGCGATTTGCGAGAGGGCGCGCGCGCGCGCCGCTTGCCGTTCGGCGATTTTCGCGAGGCGGCGCCGTTCGCTGACGTCCCGCGCGAGCACGTAGGCGCCTTCGGTCACTCCCCGCACGACCATCGGGATAGCGTCGCACTCGACCACCACATCCCGGCCGCTGCCGGCTCGAAAGCCGGCTTCAAACGAAAAGGCGGCGCCATCGACGAGAACCTGCGGAAACGGTTCGCCACTCGGAAACGCGGCCCCGGTTCGCGCGTGCAGCCCGAAGCCGAACATTTCCGCGCGGGTGAGACCGCAGAGTGCCTCGGCCGAGGGGTTCGCATCGACGCACCAACCACGCAAATCGAAGGTAAAGATGGCCTCGCCATTCGCCGCGATCACCGTCTGCAGGCGAAAGTGCGCGTCGGCAAGCGCCGCGGTCGCCGCATGTTCTTGCGTTACGTCGCGGAAACTCACGATCCGGTGAAGCTCGTCGAGCGCGCGATCGCGAACGCTGACGATCCGCCGTTCACCGGCCGCATTGTAGTACGTGAACGTGCCCGTGGTGCAGGGCTCGGCTTCGCCGGTTTCCGGGCCATTCAGCAGGCTGACGGTCCTGCCCACGAGGTCGGCGAGCTCGTACCCGAAGAGCCTGGTAAACGCCCGATTCACATGGACGAACGCCGGGAGGTGTCCCGGATCGCCGGCCCGCAGGATCGCGATCGGATCGGCGACCAGCTCCAGCGCGCGATCCAACCTGCCGCTCCGGGCGAACGGACCGCGCGCCGCGTCCTCGCGCGTCTCGATCAGCATGCCGACCCAGGCTGCGAGCGCCGTCAGCGCGCCGCGCTGACGATTCGAGAGGGAGCGCGTGTGGCGATCGAAGACGAGGATGGTACCGACCGTCATGCCGGCCGCATCCGGGAGCGACGCGCCGGCACAAAATCCGATGCCGGAGGCTTCGAGGTCGCTCGTCTCGAGTAACTCGCTCGCCCGATCCAGCCGGCTTCGCGAACCGACCAAGGTCAAGAACGCCTCGCGCCCCTCGAGACCGACGCATGCCTCGAGCCGGCGCTCGAAACCGGTGTCGAGCCAGATCGCCGCCATGGGCGCCTCGCAAATCTCCGCAGCCGCGCAGGCAAACGTTTCGTAATACGAGGCCATCCTAACGGCTCGAGGGGCCCGCGGCGACCGTCGCGCCGGACGTCATTTCGACCCGGTTCTTGCCGGCCGCCTTCGCCCGGTAAAGCGCGGCATCGGCGCGCTGCATGAGCGTCGACGCGTCAGCACCGTCAGCCGGAAAGCGCGCCACGCCCATGCTCGCGCTGAGCGCGAACGATTCCGGTTCTACGGCGATCGGCCGAGCCAGCGCCGCGAGGAGGGCCGTCGCGAACGCGAACGTTGCGGCGTCCGCTCGCGCTCCCGTCCGCAGCACGACGAATTCGTCTCCGCCAAGTCGCGCGATGGTGTCCGCGTCACTACTGGTTTCCACGATACGCCGGGCGGAGGCTTGCAACGCGAGATCTCCAATCGCGTGACCGGCCCGGTCGTTGAGCGCCTTGAACCCGTCGAGATCGATGAAATGGATGGTGAACGGTTTTCGCTCCGCCAGCGCGAGCGCCAGCGAGCGCGCGAAATAGGCGCGATTGTGGATTTGCGTCAGCTCGTCGAAGTTCGCGAGATGCTCGAGCTGACGGTCCTGCTCCCGACGGCGGAAGGCGAGGGAGACGCACGCCGCCACGAGTCTTGCGAACTCGCGGTCGGCCGCGTCGTACGTTCCGGAATGCCGCGAAAGAAAGCCGACGGCGCCGCAGGCGCGACCGTCGACGTGCAAGGGCGCCACGATGTGGCCGCGCCAGGGGCCGCCCAGGTCGCCGGTCGCGACAACTTCGCCCGCCCGCATCTTCTCTCGTACGCGCGCCGCGTCGACCCGGAGCACGTCGTCGACCGGAAAAACGCGTTCGCCGTAGCCGTTCGTCACGTTCGAACCGGCCTCGGTAATTTCCGCGAGATAGGCGTAGTCCATCCCAAACGAAGCGCGACCGAGGGCGAGCGCCGCATCGATCTGATCGTCGTCGCTTGCGTCGGCAAGCGCAGCGATGCCGCAAATCGCCGAAGCGCGCTCGGCCTGCTTCGCGATGAGCGCGGCGAGCCTCGACTCTTCGGTCACATCCTTCGCAAACAAATACGCGCCGTCGGTCGCGCCGCCGATCGCGATCGGAATCGTCGTGCACTCGACCACGACCGCGCCGCGGGTGCGGTGCGTAAAGGTTCTCGTGAACGCGATCGGATGCGCGGGAGTCAACCGCTCGGCAAACGACACGCCGCCGAGGAACGTGCCCGGGGGCGCGATCTTGGTGAAATCGAACTGGAGCAACTCGCGTCGCGGGTAACCCGAGATCGTCTCGGCCGCGGGATTCACATCGATACACGTTCCAAGGCGATCGAACGTCAGGATTGCGTCGCTATCCGTCGAGATCAGAGATTGCAACCGGGCGTTTTGGTCGACGAGCGCGGCTTGGGCGATTCGCTCGGCGGTTACGTCGTGATAACTCACGATCCGGTGAGTCGGGTTGAGACCGTGCGTGATCATCTGGACGTAACGCCGCTCGCCCGCGGACGTGTAGAGCGCGAGCGTTCCGTAATCGACGGGAGCCGGGCCCTTCACGGCGAGGATCTTTGCCCGCGCCTCGCCGCCCGTCTCAGGCCCCGTGAGGAGCTTGGGTTCTTTGCCCGCGACGTCGGCCGACGTATATCCGAAGAGATCGGTAAAGGCCTGATTTATGTAGACGAACGTCGGCATGACGCCGGGTTCGCCGCGCCGGAAAATGGCGATCGGGGCGGCGGCGGCTTCTAGCGCGACTCCGAGTAACGCGCTCTGCGCTTGGTCGCCATCCGGCATGCGCTCGCGCGCATCGATCAGGTGGGCGAGCGACGCCGCGACTTCGCTCAATGCCTCAGACTCGCCGTCTCCGGTTGCGCGGGGCGACGTATCCAGAACGCAGATCGCACCGACCACGTGGCCCTCGCCGTCAATCAAAGGCGAGGCCGCAGCGAAAAGGATGTCGTCGCGACCGGGAGCGCAGCCGATACCCGCGAAGCGCGGATCCGCCCGTAAATCAGGCACGTGGTAGGCGGAGCGCGCGTCGATCGCGGCATCGCAGAAAGCCGAGCCGGCTGCCCGGCCGGCCGCGCCGAACAGACCGCCCGCGCGGCCGTAATGGCAGGCGCCGCCCGGACCGGTGATTTTTACGAAGCCCAGAGATGCGGCGCACCGCTTCACCGCCAACCTCGCGAACGCGTCGATGACCGCTTCCGTGGCGTCGGCGCAGGCATCGTTTTCTGCGCGAACGGAATCCTCGTCCATATTTCTGCTCCAAGGACTTCTCAGCCCCTTACCGGTATATCGGCAAGCCGTTCCGACAGCGAAGGCTATCACCCCGGTGGGGGCGCGCGCAACGCGCCAAGCGCTCGCTCGGCCGCTGCGCTCACATCACGTACGTACCGCAAATAGGCGCGCGCAATCCGCGCGCGCAAGGTAACGCGGTACCGGCTCTACGCGAGTTGTTCTTGGATCGTCTTCGTGAACGGGGTCGCGAGGCCACCGGTATGTTCGGTCGTCACGGTCTCGACCAGCGCGATCAGGCATTCTTCCGACGCGACCGGATGGTGCAACACGCCGCGCGGTACCACATGGATCGATCCCGCGCGCAACTCGACCGCGCGGCCGGCCTCGTATTCGATCCGTAGGGTTCCCTCGAGAACGTAGAACAGCTCATCTTCCGCCGCGTGGCTATGCCAAGCGAAGGCGCCACGGAGCTTGGCGACCTTGACGTACTGGTCGTTCACGCGGGCTACGACCTTCGGCGACCAGTATTCAGTTAGTCCGCGCGCAGCGGCCAGCAGATCGACGCTCGCCTCGAACACGGGTGCGCGGCTCAGACCGGAATCGAGACCGAGTCGTTACTCGGCCACGAATGGCCGACGGCACTGTTGCGGAAAACTAACGTCAGCATCGTGAAGACCACGATGATCCCGATGACGGCGGCGATGCGGACGATTGGCGGAATGCCTGACGAAACGGGGACGCCGCGTTCGTCCTTGATATCGTACATCCGGCTACCCTCCTCCGAGCACGCCCACGGCGGCCAGCACGACCAGCACGCAGCCGAACGCCATCAGGCCCAGCAGCAGCTTCGTGACCTGGTTGTCGAGTCCCGTCGACGACCAGTCCTTGTAGAGTTGGAACGATGTCGTCCCGCCGACGATCAAGGCTAGGATCAAGGCGACGCCCCGCTCGAGTGTTGCAGCCATGGCTAACCGCTTGTCTCCCCGCTCACATCAGGTAGAAGAGGTAGAAGAGCGCGACCCAGATGACGTCGACGAAGTGCCAGTACAGCGTCCCGGCCGTCAACCCGAAATACTTCGACCCCGTGTATACGCCGCGATTGGCTTGGATGTAGAGCACGATCAGGTAGATCACGCCGACGAGGACGTGGAAACCGTGCATACCGGTCAAGGTGAAGAACGTCGCGCCCATCGTCGAGCCGGACCAGGTGACCTGCACGCTGTGGTACTCATAGGCTTGGCCGCCCAGGAACGTCATGCCGAGCACGATCGTGGCCAGCATCCACATGTTGAAGGCGGCCTTGTTGAGGTGCTTCCAGTTCTCCATCGCGAAGTGCATCGTCGCGCCGGAGCCGAAGAGCACGCACGAGTTGATCGCCGCGAAGGCGACGTCGAAACGCGGTAACTGAACGCCGTCCTTGTTGATCGGCGGCCAGTTGGGGACCGAGTTCCGCAAGTACAGATACGCGAAGATAAAAGCCGAGAACAGGACGACGTCCGAGATCAGGAACAAGACGAAGCCCATGAGGCGCATGTCG
>Ga0209611_10002614_pt1 | contig 31665 bp, 28 predicted proteins | sample S1TSphgellanicum_3_FD_187693 | JGI IMG/M metagenome (GOLD analysis project Ga0209611, IMG submission 187693) | Host-associated microbial communities from peat moss isolated from Minnesota, USA - S1T2_Fc - Sphagnum magellanicum MG (SPAdes) (version 2) | ecosystem: Host-associated > Plants > Peat... | reverse complement strand
AAGCGGTGGAGCAGGTAAATGGCCCCGAAATTCCTTTTAACCGCTGGGGCAAGCCGTTAATTTTCATGCCGCCGATCAGGGCCATGGCGACCCATGTTATCCCGCCAGCATAATTTTTATCAGCAGTTTCTGCAGTTGATCGATGCCGCGCTCATGTGCTTCTCGCTATGGGCCGGGCACGCGTTGCGCTTTTACCTGCTCAACCAGGTCGACTGGCTGGCCGATTTTCCCAATCCGCCGCAGTTCAGTAATTGCTACTGGATGATCGCGCTGGCGCTGCCGCTGGGGCCGATCGCGCTGGAGTACGTCGGCCTCTACCAGACGCGCACCATCCGCGAATTTCCCCGCGAGGTGGGGCGCATCGTGCTCGCCGTGCTGCTGGTGCTGGTGGCCATTTTCACCTGCATCACCGTGCTGCGCATCCCGCAGGTCAACATCAGCCGCGCCGCGCTGGGCATTTTCTTTGTCCTCGCCGTCACGCTGCTTTCGCTGCGCAGCTTTTTCTTTCTGTTCTGGCTGCGGCAGCGCGGCGCGCGCGTGCATCTTCGCCAGTACATTTTGCTTTGCGGTCTGGAGGCGGACCGCTTGAGCTGGAAGAACCGTTTCATGGCCCAGCCGGGCAAGAATTTTGAGATCCGCTCGGAGTTCGACCTGAGCCGCGAGGGCCTCAAGCGCTTCATCGACACGCTGCATGACGAGATGATCGACATCGTCGTCTTCAGCCTGCACGAGACCATCCTGCCCCAGGTGCGCGAGGCGCTGCTGGCCTGCGAGGCCGAGGGCGTCGAGGCGTGGATTTCCGCCGACTTCATCCAGACGCTCTTCACCCACGTGCAGTTCGACCAGTTCGCCGGGCAGCCGCTGCTCATCTACCGCACGGCGCCGACCATCTCCTACGGCCTCGTGGCCAAGCGCCTCATCGACGTGTTCGCCGCCTCCGCGCTGCTCCTGATCGTCTCGCTGCCGATGGCCATCGGCGCGCTCATCATCCGCCTGACCTCGCCGGGCCCGATCATCTTTTCGCAGGCGCGCAGTGGGCTGCACGGCCGGCCGTTCCGCATGTACAAATTCCGCAGCATGGTCACCAACGCCGAGCAGGCGCGCGCCGAGCTCGAAAGCATGAACGAGATGACCGGGCCCGTCTTCAAGCTCAAGAACGACCCGCGCGTCACGCCCTTCGGCCGCTGGATGCGCAAGACCAGCTTTGATGAGCTGCCGCAGCTCCTGAACGTGCTGCGCGGCGAGATGAGCCTCGTCGGCCCGCGCCCGCTGCCGCTTTACGAGACGGCCAGCTTCGTCGACCTCACCCAGCGCCGCCGCATGAGCATGCGGCCCGGCCTCACCTGCCTCTGGCAGGTGCGCGGCCGCAACTCGATCAGCGACTTCAATGACTGGGTGCGCCTCGACCTCGAGTACATCGACCGCTGGAGCCTCTGGCTCGACATCACCATCCTCGTGCGCACCATACCCGTCGTCGCTCTGGGCTCCGGCGCGAAATAATTGCTCCGATCATCGGTCGGCGGGCCACGGCGCGTTGTCGCGAATGAAGGCGATGTGCAGACTCTCCCACGTCTGTCCCGAACCGGACAGCACTTGGTCGAAACGATCAAGAAACGCCTTGTGCCGTTTCGGATAGGCGATCCTCCATTCCTGCCGGATTTGATTCAACTCCGCCGCTTGTGATTCTCGATTACCCAACATCGGGGGGATGAGGCGGACATCGGAATTTTTCGCGGCGACCGGCCCTCCCTTCCCGTCGTAAATGATCTGAAATTGGGGATCAGAACCAACCGGACGTGTCCACTCCTCGCTTTCAGAAACCAGCGACAACTCCTCCTTGTCTTTAGTCACCCGTAGTGAATCGTTGCCAGCATAGAGCGTGACCTCGGTGCGCTTGGAATCCGTAAATTGCTCGACCAGAAAAACTGCGCCATGCTGGTGCCACTCGGTTTCATATGTGCCGATACGCTTGTCGTACGTGGTCAGGGAACCCGAGCCACCCGAGAAGCAATTTGCCTTTTTTGTCTCGGGATCGACCGCCAAACCGCCGAGCCACCTCCCAAAACGCCAATGCGTGTAGTTTTTAAGGAGCCCGTTCGAGAAGAACCTCCGGCAGAACTGTTCCATCCATGCGTTATCGACCTCGCTATAAATGGCGCCATTGGGATAGTAAGTAATGATCTTGATCGCGTCATTTGGATCGTGCGGATCCGCATGCGTGAAAAAGCGGACTTCCTTATAGAGTGTCTTCATCTCCTCTGCGTTTGGATGATCTACAGTAACAAAAGCATCAGGACGCAAGTTTTGATAGGAGACAACGGAATGCCACGCGGGATCGATCGGAACAAAAGAATGCTGGTCGGATAAAGGCAGGCAGGCCCGCATCATCGCATCGGCTTGCGCCACTACGGCGGCTGTATCCGGTGAAGCAGCCGATGGCGGTGTCTGGTCGCAGAGGCCAATTAATCCTGCCGACCAAAGCAGCAGGCCCATGCAGGCTGTAAGGGGACGCCGGGCGCTTTTCATATTAATCCGGCAGGATGTCTTCCGCCCCGCGCACCAACTCCATCGCGCGCAAGACGCCGCGCACCTTGGCGATCTCGTGGGTGCGCAACAGGCTGGTCTGTCCCAGGAGCGCCAGCACCGCGAAGAACGGCTCTGCCGTGCGCACCTCTTCCTCGAAGCACTCGAACGCATGCGGCAACGCATGGCAGATCGGCCAGCCCAGCGACCGCAGCCGGAAGGAATTCAGGAAAACCCGCATCTGCCGCCGCACCCGCGTGCCGCTGTCCTGCAGGTTGCGATAATAAAAGCCGAGACCCGGATCGATCCAGATGCGCGACACGCCCGCGTTCATCGCCGCCTCGATCTGCCGCGCGAAATAGTCATGCATCACCGCAATGGGATCGCCCTCCAAATCGAGATCGCTCACCGCGCGCACGTTTTCGCCCTGCACGAAGCACAGGATAACGCCCGCATCGAAATCGGCCACCTCGCGGAAAAATTCCTCGCCGTTCACTGTGCTGGTGAGATTGAGAATCTTCGCGCCCGCCTTCAGACACGCCGTCGTCACGCCCGGATGATAGGTCTCCACCGACACGCACAGCCCCGCTCCGGCCAGTTCGCGCACCACGGGTAGCAGCGCGCTGGTCTGCGCGGCATCGCCGACCTGCGCCGCGTGCGCCAGCGTCGATTCCGCGCCCACATCGATGATCGCCGCGCCCTGCTCCGCCAGCACGCGCCCGCGCCGGATGGCCGCCTCCGCGTTCAGCACGACGCTCTCGCGATACCACGAGTCGGCCGAGAGATTCACCACGCCCATGAGATACGTCTGCCGCGACGACTCAAAGCGATGCGGCCCCAGCGCGAAATCCGTCACCGGCAACGCCGCCGCCTCGCGATATTTTTCCTGTAACGCAGCGAGCGTGGCCAGATCGAGCATGGCGCCAGCTTAATTCTCCCGCCGTTTTTTAGACAGAACAAACCCTGGACCGCGCAGGCCGGTCGGCGACATCAAGGCGCCGCCGAGCCGTATGCGCACACCACGCGTGATCACTGAAAATAGGCCTTCGTGGCCAGCCACAACTTTCGCGGCAGCGAAACGCTCACGCGCCGATCAAAAACCTGGTAATCCGCCCGCTCGATCTCGTCCAGAATCGCGCCGTAAACCGTGCTCATCAGCCGCGCGCAGTACCGCGAGCCATCGTTCGGCAGCTTCAGGATGCCCGGCTCCGCCGCGCGATAAAACTCGCGCGCCCGCTCGATCTGCGCCCGCATCAACGCACGAAAACGCTCATCGCACCGATGGTTCGCCAAGTCCGCCTCGCTGACATGGTGCCGCTCCAGCTCGTCCGCCGGCAGGTAAACCCGGTCCCGCTGCCAATCCTCCCCGATGTCGCGCAGGATGTTGGTGAGCTGCATCGCCGTCCCAAGGTCGCGCGCCGGACGCAACAACTCCGGCGCCGGCTCCGTCATCACATGCACCATGATCAACCCGACGACTGACGCCACGTGGTAGCAATACTTGTCGAGCTCCGGCCAATCCTTGATCCGCACGCGGCCCAAATCCATCTCCACGCCCGCGATCAAATCCTCGAAATAGCTTTTCGGTATGGCCCGGCGCCGAATCGTCTCAGTGAATGAAGGCAGCCAAAGGATCGGATTTTCCCGCCCCACGATGGGTGAGTCCGGCTCGTAGACGACATTGAGTAAAATGCGCAGTCGCGCGATCGCTTTCGTTCGCGCCGACTCATCTGGCGCGAGGTCAATCTCATCATCGACATACCGGCAAAATGCGTAGACGGCATAGGCATCGGAGCGTTTGCACGCGGGCAGCACGTGCGATGCGAAGTAGAAAGTCTTCGCGTGATGCCGCGTCATCGCGCGGCAGGCTGCTCGCGACGAAAGAAGGATCGGATTCATCCCAAGCTTCTCAGGATGGTTCGCGCCGGCGCGCAATTACTGCGTGCCCGTATGCTGCGTCTGCTGGCGCACGAGGGCGAATGCCTCGCGCAGACCCTGCCGCTGTCCGGGCGTGAACGACGTGCTTTCCAGCGCCGACTCCGCCTGCGCGAACAGCGCCTCCATTTTTGTGGTCAGGAGCGCCGCCGCGCCGGATTTGTCGATGAGATGCTCGATCTTGCTGACCGAGGCGTCGTTGGACATGCGGGTGCTCAGGCAAAGCTGGAGGAAGCTGCGGTCGACGTCGCTCAGGTTGTCGTAGGCGGCGCGGATGAGCAGCGTCTTCTTGCCCTCGAGCAGGTCCGTCTGGCGCAGGCGATCGACGCCCTTGAACTGGGAGTACTCAATAAGGTCGTTCTGGATCTGGAAGGCCATGCCGACCGGCTCGATCAACTCGGCCAGCTCGCGCAACTGGTCCTCCTCCACACCGGCCAGCAGCGCACCGAGCACGAGCGGCGCCTCGAACGAGTAGCGCGTCGTCTTCAGCGTGTACATGCGTGCGATGTCGGCCTCGGCCACGCGGGCGATGTCGCGCGGGCCCATCAGGATGTCGAGAATTTCGCCCGCGCCCGTGTCGGTGATGTAGCGCAGGAAATGGCCCAGCGCCGCGTCGCGGTGCGCGGCGGGAAAATCGGTCGAGCGCAGCGTATCAACCGCCATCGCGAAGATGACGTCGCCGATCACCACGGCCACGTTGGCCCCGACCCGCGCGGCCTCGGAAATTTTGCCCAGCCGCTCCTCGACCACCTTGTGGAACGTCGGCAGCCGGCGGCGCCGCTCGGACTGGTCGATCACGTCGTCGTGCACGAGGATGAAGGAGTGGAGCAGCTCGAGCGAAAGCGCGGCGCGTAACAGGGAGGGATCGGCAAAGGGCCGCGTTCCGCCGAAGATACGGTAGGCCGCCAGCAGCAGCATGGGCCGGATGCGCTTGCCGCGGCGGCCGACAAACTCGCTGATGTCGAGGTAGAGCGGCTCAAAAATGTCGCCGTAGGCGTAGCGCTCCGTGTTTTCCTGGAAAAAACGGGCGAGGTAGGATTCGAAAAGGGTCGCGGCGCCCTGCAATTCGGCGCGAAGCGTGACGTCAGGGTTATTCATGCGCGATGACTCAAGGAAATTAGCCAAAGTGGAGGCTAGTCGAAAAGCCCGCGCGGCGCAAACGTTGATGAGAGCACGAAAAATATCGGCATCCCCCGCCAGAGCGCTTAAAGTCACACCATGTCCGAAGCCGCCGCCAAGCCCCGCATTCTCATCGATCAATTCTTCGACATCGTCGTCGAGAGCAAGGCCTCCGACCTCCATATGCAGGAGGGCCAGCCGCCCAAGATGCGTGTCCACGGCGACATCCAGGCCATCCGCAACGAGCCGCTGACCCGGGCCGAGATGCAGCAGATGCTCAGCGAGGTGGTGGGCCCGAAGCGCTGGGAGAAATTCGAGGAGTCGGGCGACCTCGACTGCGCCTACGAGCTGAATTCCGATTCGCGCTTCCGCTGCAACCTGCACAAGCACCTGCACGGCTACGGCGGCATCTTTCGTTTGATTCCGAACAAAATCGCGACGCTCGAGCAGCTCAAGGTCCCGACCGTGATCAAGAAGTTCGCCAACGTGCGCGGCGGCCTCGTGCTGGTGACGGGCCCGACCGGCTCGGGCAAATCGACCACGCTCGCGGCGCTGATCGACTTCATCAACAGCAGCTACTCCCGGCACATCATCACCATCGAGGAGCCGATCGAGTTCGTGCACCCGAACAAGCTCAGCATCATCACGCAGCGCGAGGTGGGCGAGGACACGCCGTCGTTCGCCGAGGGGCTGAAGAACGCGATGCGTGAGGACGCCGACGTCGTGCTGGTCGGCGAGATGCGCGACCTGGAAACCATCGCGCTGGCGCTGACCGCGGCGGAAACCGGCATGCTCGTCTTCGGCACGCTGCACACCAACAACGCGCGCAAGACGGTCGACCGCATGATCGACGTTTTTCCCAGCAGCCAGCAGCCGCAGGTGCGCACGATGCTCTCGGCCTCGCTGCGCGGCATCGTGGCGCAGTTGCTGATGAAGAAGGCCGACGGCAAGGGCCGCGTGGCCGTGAACGAGATTCTCATCTCCAACAACGCCGTCTCGTCGATCATCCGCGAGGGCGCGGTGGAGAAGCTGACCGACGTGCTCATCAGCGGCAGGGCCGAGGGGATGCAGTTCATGGACGACGCGATCAACACGCTGCTGCAGAGTGGCACGATCAACGCCCACGAGGCCTACATGAAGGCGATCGACAAGGGCCGTTTTGCCCCGTTCCTCAAGGAAGAGGAGGGCGACTCCGAGCTCGCCGCCATCGCCAACAGCGGCGGCAAGAATCCGCCCAAGCCGACCGTCGCGATCGCCAAGACCGGCCCGCCGAAGCTGCCGCCCGGCAGGAAATAGGCGCTCCTCTTTGCCCTTGGGGGCTTATAAAACTAGGTGATGCAAATTGCCTGGTGATTTGAGCCGTCAGCTTATTGCTGCTGCGCCTGAACTTGCCCGATCCGGCGCCACAGCTCGACCCAATCTGCCGGCGAAAGTTCCTCCGCGCGCCGCCCGTCGGCCACCTCGAGCAAATTCGAGAGCTTCTTGCGCCGCTGCGAGAATCCACGCTGCACCGTGCTGGCGAAGCTGAGACGATCCTGCGCCGCGACGAGCGGAAGCCCGCGCGGCTTCAATTCCACCGCAACCGAGGCTACTTCCGGCGGCGGATAGAAGACCGAGCCGGGGAGCGTGCGCGCCAAGGCGACCTCATAGCCCGTTTGCACCAGCACGGAAAGCGAACCGTACGCCTTGCTGCCCGGCGCACTGGCCAGCCGCTGGCCGACTTCCTTTTGCACGAGGAAAAACAGCCGCGCGGGCGCGCCCGGCAGCTTCAGGCACTCCATCAAGAGCGGCGTGGAAATATAGTACGGCAAATTGCCGCAGACGACGGCCGGCGCGAGTCCGAGTTGCGGCAGCAGATCGAGCGCGTCGCCCTCGCGGAGCTCGAATTTCCCCTGGGCGATTTCCGCTGAGTAGCGCTCGCGCAGGAAAACGCAGAGGCCGCGATCTTTTTCCAGCGCGATCACACGCCGATTTCCCGCCAACAGCCACTCCGTCAGCGCGCCCAGGCCGGGCCCGATCTCCACCACCGTCGCGCCGTCGCCCAAGCCGGCCGTGGCGTGGTCCGCCAGCCATTTGGCAAGATTCTGGTCGTGCAGAAAATTCTGGCCGAGCTGTTTCAGCGGGCGCAGGCCGCGCGTCTCGAGCGCGGCGCGAATTTCGGTCAGGGTCATCGGCGGCGCGCTCTCAAAACTCCTCGTCGATGAGGTCGAACACGTCGGTGTTGTTGAGGAAACCGCGCAGTTGGGCCGAGCCCTCGCCGCGCGACGCGATCCACGCGGGCTCCGCCGTCGGCACGGCGTGCGTTTGAAAACGAAACGCCGGCTCCGGCTGCGTCAGGCTGCCGTAGTGCCAGTCGAACCAGCCCTGCTCGCTGCGCCGCTGGAGCCACGCGGCCTGCGCTTTCGCGACCGCCGGTCCACCCGGACCCGTGAGCCACTGCGGTTGCGGCGGTGTCGCCAGCGGGATGGCCGGAGCCGGAACCGGTTTGCCGTTGGCGTCGACGGTCGGAACCGGCGCAACGAGTTCGCGCGCCGCGGGCTCCGGGAGCGCGCCGACCGCGCCGAGGCTGTAATTGTTCGTCACGATGACCAGCGCGTCCGGCCCGGCGTACTGGACCGCGGTCTGGATCGCCTCATCGACCTCGGCCACCTCGCTCAGCGCGAGCTTGCCGAAATTCTGTTCCTCCGCGCGCGCCACCAGGTCGTGCTCCACGACGAGGAAGTAGCCGTTCACGCTTTTGTTCAGCCCGGAAACGGCGAGGCGCGTCATGTCGCTCAGCGAAGGCTGGCGGCGGCTCTCCGGCCGGAGCGCGGAGAAATAAAACTGGTCGTCGGCAAAAAGGCCCAGCACTTTCGGCGTCAGCCAGGTGTTGAAATTGTTCAGCTCGTCGCGCGTGCGAATGAGCGTGTAGCCCTGGTCCGCCGCCGCCTTGAGCAAATTCTGGCCGTCGGTGCGGCCGAACTCGTTGGTCGCGTTGGCCGGGATGAAGTACTGCTCGCCGCCGCCGAGGATGACGTCGATCTTCGAGTAGATCAGCTCCGAGGCGTTGCGATACGGATCGGGCGTTCCGCTGAGGCTGGAGTAAAAAGCCACCGGCGTCGGCTGCACGAGCGAGCTGGTGGTGACGAGGCCCGTGGCGCGCTTGGCTTTCTGCGCCTCATAGATAAGGGAGGGCAGCGCCTCGTTGCCGTTGTTGGCCACGTAGCCGTTCTGCACGCGCCGGCCGCAGGCGAGGGCCGTGGCGTCCGCGCCCGCGTCCGGCACGGGCTGGCCGGGGTCCTGCAGATTGAGCAGCGCGACGTTCCAGAAGGCATCGAGGCCCAGGCGCTCGCTGCGGTAGGCGGCGCGGCGGCGCGCCTCGCCGATGCCGGGATCGTCGGGATCACCGAGCGCCGGCGCGCGGCCCGGCTGCTGCCGCGCGAGGTTGAGCGTGTTGAGGTCGAGCCCGTTGACGACGAAGAGAATGATGGCGTGCTGCTGCTTGCGCACGAATGCGTTGACGTAGAGGTAGGCGAAGCCCGCGAACAACAGCAGGACAAAGAGTGCCGCCAGGATGACGCGCCATTTCATCTTCCCGCAGTAAACGGGAAAGCGCAGCCCAAGGGAAGGGGGAAGTGGCCGCGGGCTCCGGGATGTCTCACGGAGCCCGGAAATAAGTTTTCGCGATGCGGTGGTGGGCGGGGATGGGGCTCGGGATAACTGCCTGCCATCGGGGCGCGGTATTGCATTTTTCGGGGATTTCCGGGGATGCCTGGTCGCGGTGAAAGTCTGTAACTCGTTGGCGTGCGGAGGTTGGCGGCCGCCGGGCGGGTCTGGCACGGGTGTTGCAAGTGGAACGCAAGGGAACATGCCACAAACGATGATGACCACGAATCAGGGAGCGCGAATCATCGGCGCGACGTTTTTGGATCGGGCCAATGCGGAGAAGGCGGTCGAGGCGTTGCAGGAAATGGGGATTTCACCGCTCGATATTCAGCTCGTCGTTCAGTTGAGCACGCATTTTGGGCAGGATCTTTATGCCACCCTTTTGAGCGACCGCGGTTTCAACCGCGAGGATGCGCAGCATTATGACAAACTCATCCGCGAGGGGCGCACGCTCGTGGCGGTGTACGATGTGATCGATCCGGGCCCGGTCATCGATGTTCTGGATGAATACCAGGCGGAGTTGAATCCCGACGGTTGCCGCAATATTCGCGATGATGGGATCGGCATGACGGCCGGCGTGGTTGTTGGCGCGGCCGAGCATCGCAAGTAAACCCAGAACCAAGGCATCTCATGAGCACCATTCTGCATAGGCCGAAGGCAAGCACACCGGATGAGAACTCGCGCGGCATTGAAGCGAATGCTGTTCGCGGGAAAGAATCGCCCAACCGGACGAATGTGGTTCGGCGCGGCTTGAACCGCTGGTTTTCCTTCTCGACGCAGCGTGTGCGCCTCACGCTGGAGATCGTTCTTTTGGTGCTGGCGATCCTGGCGGCGGGCCTCTGGTTTTACACGCCGTACCTGGTTCGCGATTACATCAACCGGAGCTTCCAGAACCTGCCCGATTATACCGGGCGGGTGGAATGGGTGCGGATTCATCCGATCACCTGCGACATCGACGTGTACGACTTCCATATCGACAAGAAGGACTCGGACATTCCGGTGCACTTTTTCTATTCGCCGCGCTGGAATGTGTCGCTGCAGTGGCGCGAAATCCTGCACGGCGTGGCGCGCGCGTCGGTCGGCATCTTCAATCCGCGGGTGAACATCGTGAACGGTCCGAGCACCGGGCAGTCGCAGGAGGGCATCAGTGGCGTGTGGGTCGATGCCATCCGCGCGTTGATCCCGTGGCGGGTGAACCAGCTCTATATCGTCGATGGCGACGTGCACTTTTTGGATTTCCACGCGGACCCAAAGGTCGATCTGGAGTGCAGCCACATCAACATGGAGGCCGACAACATGGCCAACGCGGAGAAGCTGAAGACGGCGCTGCCGGCGACGATTACGCTCACGGCGAATCCGCTGCTGACCGGCTATTTCCGGATGGACATGGCGGTAAACTTTGACGAGAAGTACGCCACGTTCACGCAGGACTTCAAGATGGAGCACGTGCCGGCGGTGGGCGCGAACTCGGCGCTGCAACAGTATCTGAAGGTGCGCGTGAAGAGCGGCGAGATCGGGCTTTATTGCCAGTTGTCGGGCGACAAGGGTAACTACAACGGCTACGTGAAGCCGTTCTTCAACCATCTGGAATTTGAGCCGAAACCGGCGGACAAGGGCAATTTGGGCGCGGTGTGGGCGGGCGTGCTGAATACGGTGAAGGGTGTCTTCGAGAATGACAAACACGTCATTGCCACGCAGGCGCCGATTTCCGGCCGGATCGACCAGCCGGCCATCAGCGCGTGGACGGCTTTTATCGGCGTGCTGGCAAATGCGTGGATTCAGTCGCTCAAGCCGGGCTTTGATCCGAACGCGGAACCGCCGAAGCCGACCGACACAGTGACGACGCCGAAATCCGACGAGACGGCGAAAGAGGCGCAGCAGCAGTCGCCCGCGGCCAAGCCGACAATTGAAGAGGTGAAAGCGAAGGCGCAAACGGTGGATAAAAAAGACGGAACCAACTAACGACGGAAGGAAACTGATTATGATGACGATTCTTATTATTGTGCTGCTGGTGCTCTTATTGGGCGGCGGCGGTTATGCGTATGGCGGTGCTTACGGCGGCGGCGGCGGGCTCGGCACCGTGCTGGTGATCCTGCTGGTGTTGTATCTGCTGGGTTTCTTTCGGTAAGAAGCGGAAAGCCAGGGCGAAGCAGCGGCACATTGGGGCTCGATTTTTGCGAGCCCCGGTGCTGGTAAATCGCCAATTGCAAGGTAACTTAAAGTCAGATGACAGCGTTTTTTGCCGGAACGCTTTATCACTACAGAGGAAAAAACTAGAAGGGCGTTTTGGCACGCGCTCTGCATCACAAAAAATCTATGGAAACCGAATCATTCTCGAATACGCGCAAGGACGCAGCAAACCTGAAGGACACCGCGGTCACCGCGGCCAAAGACCTGCGTGACACCGCGGCTACCCACCTCGACAAGGCCAAGGGTCACGTGGCCGACCTCAAGACGACGGCGGTCGAGGCCGCGAAGGACCTCAGCAGCACGGCAACCAGCCACGCCCAAAAGGCGAAGGGCCAGTTGCGGGACCTGGCCGGTCATGCCCAGGAAGAAGGCACGGAGCAGCTCAAGATCGTGGGCGGCCGGCTTGATGAGCTGACCGATTCCACGCGGGCTTACATTTCCGCTCGGCCTCTGGCTGCGGTGGGGGTGGCGCTTTTCGTGGGCTTCCTCTTCGGCCTGAGCCGCCGCCGCTAAGGCGCGGTTTTTACGCTGGGAAAAAATTCAACACGGCTGGCTTGCGCCAGCTGGATGGAGAACGTGTCTTCATGAAAACCTATACCTGCGCCTGCGGCGAGCTTGTCTATTTCGAAAATTCCGCCTGCGTCGTTTGCAAGCGCGAGCTTGGCTTCCTCCCCGATCTGATTTGTGTCAGCAGCCTGGAGAAGCCGGGAGACCAGGGGCTTTACGCCGCGACGGCTTCGGAAGCCAAGGGGCGGCTATATAAGAAGTGCCAGAATTATGCGCAGTCCAATACGTGCAACTGGATGATCCTGGCGGATAATCCCGAGCCGTTTTGCACGTCGTGCCGTCTGGACTTGGTGATTCCGGATCTTTCGATTCCGCAGCACGTGACGCTCTGGGCGGCGATTGAGACGGCCAAGCGGCGGCTGATTTACAGCGCGCTGAGGCTCAAGCTGCCGCTGGCCAATCGCGTCGATGACCCGAAGGGCGGCCTGGGCTTCCGCTTCATGGCCGATACGCTGAACCCGGACGGGTCGATCGCCAGCAAGGTTCTCACCGAGCACAACGAGGGCGTCATCACGCTCAATCTCAACGAAGCCGACGACGCGCAGCGCGAGAAGATGCGCACCAGCATGAAGGAGCCGTACCGGACGCTGCTCGGCCATTTTCGCCACGAGTCCGGCCATTATTATTGGGACCGCCTGGTGCGGGACTCGAAGTTCCTGGAGCCGTACCGCGCGCTTTTCGGCGACGAGCGGCTGGATTATGGCGAGGCGATGAAGAACTACTACGCCACCGGCGCGCCGGCCAATTGGGGCGAAAACTATATCAGCATGTACTCGACGATGCACCCGTGGGAGGACTGGGCGGAGACGTGGGCGCATTATTTCCACGTGCAGGACACGCTGGAGGTGGCGGCGGATTTTGGCCTGGTGGGTAAGCGCATCAAGATCGATCCGGTGAAGGAGGGCGAGGTGAAGCCGAAGCCCTTCGATGAGGTGATGGAAACGTGGGCCGAGTTGAGCATCGCGCTCAATTGCCTCAACCGCAGCATGGGCATGCGCGATATTTATCCGTTCGTGTTGTCGAAGCCGGTCGTGGAAAAGCTGCGGTTTATTTCCGAGGTGATCGCGGGGTGATCAATAATTACGGAGAAGACGGAAATCTTCTTCGTGGAGGGCATGCCAGCGCTCGGAGATGTGCGAGAACTCGCGCTGATGCCACGGGTTCTTGTCCTGCTCGGACATGATCTTGGCGATGTTCGCGGCGTACATGCTGGCCTCGGCCTGACTGACCAAAAAGGCGCGTACGAAATTGGCATCCTTCGTGCCGAAAAGGAGCTGATGTTGCTTGTCGCCCTTGATGGCGGCGCGCACGTCCTGCTCGAACTGGGGAAGCGGATTCTTGTCCCAACTGATTTTGGGATCGGAGTCACGTATCTTGTCGAGGGTGACTTTTCCATCCTCGGCGGTGAGGGACACTTTTTTGGCGAAGTCCTGGATTTCCTGGGGCGCCGTTTTTATATCCAGCAGGAGCGGCACCTCATGCTCGTTGTCCAACAGATCGTGGAGGAGAAAGTAACCGGCGTTAAGATTGTCGCGATAGGATTGAGAATCCTCGCCGCGCACAACTGTCCCACTGAGAAGACAGAGGGCACAGAAGGCAGTGAGATATTTCATTGAGATTTTTCGCGCTGCCCAACTGGACTACACGTTGCGCCGCGCTCCGGGCACCGCGATTAACCGCGGAAAAACCAGATAAGAATAAGGACCGGAAGAGGAATGCCCAGCAGCCACAAGAGCACCAGGGGAACTCGGCCGGAGATTTGACGACGAACATTTTGAGGTATCAGTGTTTTCATAGTTTGAACTCCTGGTTGTGATTCTGCAGATGGAGTGCCAGTCCACGTTGAGGTGAAGTTACCTCTGAAAATGAATGCAGTCCGTGCACGAACTAGTAGCGATCTGCATATTCACGCGGAAATCCTCCTGCAATATGCGAATGGAAGGTGAAATTCTATGAAGAATTTCGCTCGCGGTAGGCGCCTACGCGCCGAGCGGCATGTCGCCGCTGATCCCGGAAAAGCAATCGAGATAGGCGACGCGCATCCGAGAACATAATGCGGCCCCTCCGCGCGGGAAATGCGTTTCGCGGTGGGGCGCGAATCTGATAGAATAGGGGTACGAGTCACCACGAATGAAATTCATCGACCTCACCCATCCGCTGCGGCACGGGCAGGCAAGTTTCCCGGGCGATCCGCCTTTATCGGTCACGCCGGCCGCCACGATCGAGAAGGACCGCTGCAACGTCAGCCGCATCGCGATGGGCAGCCACCAGGGCACGCACCTCGACGCGCTCTACCACTTCATTCCCGACGGCAAGCGATTGGATCAAATGCCGCTCGAGTGGTTCTACGGCCCCGCGGCCGTGCTGCGCATCCCGAAAAAGGCGGGCGACGAAATCACCGTTGCCGATCTCAAGCCCTTCGAAAGCAAGCTCACGCCCGGCGCGCGCATCATCTATGAAACGGGCTGGCACCGGCACTACGGCGAGGCGAATTACTTCACCGAGTTCCCGAGTCTGACGCAGGAAGCCGCCGCGTATCTGGCGTCCACGCGCATCCGAATGCTCGGCATGGACACGCCCACGCCGAGCCGCGACTTCTACGAGGTCCACCACCTGCTCCAGCAGCAACCGGCGGAGATCGTCATCGTTGAGTCGCTGTCCAATCTCGACGCCTTGCCGGAGAATTTTCTCTTCATCGGCTTCCCGCTGCGCTTCGAGGGCGGCGACGGCTCGCCCATCCGTGCCGTGGCGGGAATCGAGGGCTGAGCGCGCGTAATCGCAAACGGGCCGCTTTTCTTTCACGATATATATTTTTCGGAACCGCAAGAAGCAGGGGAGGTCGCGCGATGAGGGTTTAATCCCATGCATCGCTCGCTTGCTCTCTGGCCCTTCGTTCAATTTTCCCGCGTCACCCGCGCCGTGGTCGGCGACCTGAGCTGGAAGCCGCCCGGCTGGCTGGTGGCCGCGTCGCGGCGTCCCTTTCTCTGGGGCGGCTTATTTCTCGCGCTGGTCATCTCTGCTGTCGTCGCGTGGCGCGTTTGGGACTACTACGCGCATCTGCCCAAGCCGCCCACCATCACATGGAACGTTTCGCCTGACGGCGCACAAGAGGCCACCGTCACCTTCAGCGGATCCGTCGCGCGCCTCGATCTCATCGGCAAGGACGTCACGCAGTTGGTGACGCTCTCTCCCAAGATGCCGGGCAAGTGGCAGTGGCTGCAGGGCGACCGGCTCCACTTTTCCTCGCCCAAGCTTTGGCCGGCGGGAACGGATTTCACCGTCACGTTTGCACCGGACCTTTTCTCCCGCCATGCGCGGCTCGATACGCTGACGCGTACATTCACGACGCGGCCGTTCACGGTGGGGATTTCCGACGCGCAGTTTTACGTCAATCCCCAGGACCCGACGGTCAAGCAGGTCACCGCGACGCTCCATTTCACGTATCCGGTGGACCGCACGAGCCTTGAGAAGAATCTCGCGCTGGCGATGGAGAGCGGGCCGAATGTTTTCGAAAACGCGCCGAATCCCACCGGGCGCTGCACGGTGACGTATGACCCCAAGGAGAACGACTACGTCGCCTACGTCCGCTCTGTGAACGTGGCCGTGCCGGCCGAGTCGGGCCATGCGATCCTGACCGTGCCCACAAGCGTACAGACTTCCGCGGGTGGCCAGGGCCTCGATTCCGTTGTCACCGCCGATGTGCTTGTCCCGAGCGCGACCGACCTCTTCCACGTGACCAGTGCGCAGGCTACCATCGTGAACGACTCGGACGGCGAGCCGGAGCAGACGCTTGTGCTGAACACCTCCGTCGGCGTGAAGCCGAGCCTGCTGGCCAAGGCGCTTCATGCCTGGGTGCTGCCTGATCCGCATGCCTTCACCGATCCGCTGACGCAAAAGAAGATCGAGGTGTGGGCCAGTCCCGCGCAAGTTTCCATCGAGGCGCTGGGGCGCGCGAAGGCGATCGCGCTCACGCCGGTGCCGAGCGATGAGGAATACGCCACGCTGCATTCCTTCCACCTAAGCGCGCCCGAGCATGCGTGGATTTACGTCCAGGTCGACAAGGGTCTCGCGTCGGTGGGCGGCTTCACGCTCGAGGACAACTACGATGCGATCAGCCAGATGCCGTCCTATCCCCGCGTGGTGCACATTATGCAGGACGGCGCCATTCTCGCCCTCAGCGGCGAGCGCAAACTCTCGATCATGAGCCGCGGCGTCGAGCAGCTCGAATACCGGCTCGCGCGCATCACGCCCGCCTCGATCAACCATCTCGTCAGCCAGTCGAACGGCAGCTTCCAGAGCCCGGCCTTCACCAACGACAACTTCGACGAGAGCAACATTTCCGAGGAATTGGTCCGCCGCCAGCCGATTGACGCCAGCAACGCGGCGAAGAACGACTACGCCGCGCTCGATTTCTCCGAGTTTGTGGATGGTCGCGATGCGAATCGCGGCAAGCTGGGTCTCTTCATACTGCACGTGCTCGCGCGCAAGGCCGGCGAGCACGGCGATTACTACCAGCCCGATGGCAGCATCGTGGCGGTGAAGGACATGACCGATTACCAGGGCAATCGCCAGGACCCTTCCGACCGCGCGAATCTTCTCGCCGACCAGCGGCTCATTCTCGTCACCGACCTTGGCCTGATCGTGAAGGACAATGCCGATGGCACGCACGACGTCTTCGTGCAGTCGATCAAGACGGGCGAGCCGGTCGGCGGCGCGCAGGTGGATGTGCTCGGGAAGAACGGTATCGCGGTTGTCTCGGTGAAGACCGATGACACGGGGCACGCCAGTATCCCGGCGCTCGGCGATTTCACCCGCGAGCAGATGCCGGTGGCCTACGTCGCGCGGCGCGATGACGATGTGTCGTTCCTGCCCTTTGGCCGCGAGGACCGCGAGCTCAACTTCTCGCGCTTCGACACGTCAGGGCTTACCGGCGTCCGTCCGGAAGACCTGACCGCCTTCGTCTTCACCGACCGCGGCATCTACCGCCCCGGCGATGAAGCGAAACTTGGCCTCATCGTGAAGCGCCACGACTGGCAGGGCAAACTCGAGGGCGTGCCGCTGCGGCTGGACGTGGTCGATCCCAGCGGCACGACGGTGCAGAGCCGTGTGCTCAAGCTCAACGCCTCCGGTTTTCTCGACACGACTTTTGCGACGCGCGACACCTCGCGCACCGGCACGTACCAGGTGAATTGTTACCTCGTCAAGGGTGACGATGACGACGTGCTGCTCGGTTCGGCCACATTGCGCGTGGCGGAATTCCTGCCGGACCGCATGAAGATCAAGGCGACGCTGTCGGCCGCGTCGTCTGAGGGCTGGGTGAACGGCTCCGATCTTAAAGCCGCCATTTTGCTTGAGAACCTTTATTGCGCGCCTTCCGTCGGGCATCGGGTGACGGGAAAAATCACTCTCGAGCCGTCGGAGTTTTCCTTCGGCAAGTTCGAGGATTACACGTTCACCGATCCGAACCTCGTGCCGAACGCGCCGCGCACGTCGCACGAGGAGGATTTGCCCGACCAGACGACGGATGAAGCGGGCAACGCCACCTTTGACTTGTCGATGGCCAACCTGGAACCGTCGGCTTACCGGCTCTCGTTCTTCACCGAAGGTTTCGAGAAGGAAGGAGGGCGCAGCGTCACGACCGGCGCGGAAGTGCTGGTTTCGCCGCGCGCGTGGCTGGTTGGCTACAAGCCGGATGGCGATTTCAGCTACGTGAAGTTTGAGAGCAAGCACGCCGTGCGCTTCATCGCGGTCGATCCGCAGCTCAAGCCGATTGCGGTCGATCATCTCAAGCTCAAGCTGGCGCAGTTGCGCTACGTCTCGGTCCTCACGCAAAAGCCCAACGGCAATTACGCCTACGACTCGGTGCAAAAAGAGACGGCGGTGGGCGAGCAGGAGTTGACCATTCCGGAGGCGGGACTCGACTGGACGCTGAACACGACGCAGCCTGGCGACTTCATCGCGCGGCTCTACGATGACGGCGACGGGCTGGTGGCCGAGGTGCACTATTCCGTGGTTGGCGCGGGTAACGTGACGCGGTCGCTGGAGAAAAATGCGGAACTGACCGCCAAGTTGTCCAAGCCCGAGTACCAGCCGGGCGAGGAGATCGAGGTGGAAATCACCGCGCCGTACACCGGCGCCGGTTTGCTGACCATCGAGCGCGACAAGGTCTACGCGCACGTGTGGTTCGTGGCGAAGACGACGACCACGGTGCAAAAGATCAAACTGCCGGCCGATTTCGAGGGTAACGGATATCTCAACGTGACTTTCGTGCGGGCGCTCGATTCGCGGGAGATTTACATGAGCCCGCTGAGCTACACCGTGCTGCCGTTCAAGGTGAACAATGATTCGCGCAAGACGCAAATTTCCATCGATGTTCCGAAGGTGGCGCGGCCGGGCGAACCGCTGGCGATGAAGATCACGGCGAGCCGGCCCACGCAGGCCGTGGTGTACGCAGTCGATGAAGGCATCCTGCAGGTGTCGCGCTATTCGCTGCCCGATCCGCTCGACTATTTCTTCCGCCGCCAGGCGCTGGAGGTTGGAACGCGTCAGACGGTGGACCTCATTCTGCCGGAGTATTCGATCGCGCGCGACGTGGCCGCGGCGGGCGGCGATGCCGGTGAGGATGCGCTCGCGCATCACCTGAATCCGTTCAAGCGCAAGCATGACGCGCCGGTCGCGTATTGGTCGGGCGTCGTTGACATCGGACCGCAGGCGAAAGCGTTCACTTATAATGTGCCCGATTATTTTGCGGGAACGCTGCGGGTCATGGTCGTGGCCAATTCGCCCGAGGCGGTCGGCTCGGCGGAGACCAAGTTGCAGGTGCGCGGGCCGTTCGTGATCAGTCCCAACGTGCCCACGTTTGTCGCGCCGGGCGACACGTTCGACGTCAGCGTTACCGTGGCCAACAACGTGGCGGGTTCGGGGCCGAACGCGCAGGTGAATCTCGGGATGACGACAACCGAGGGACTCGAGATCACGCAAAAGGCGACCTCGGTGGCGACGATTGCCGAGGGGCGCGACGCGACGTTTCACTGGCTGCTGCGCGCGAAGGACAAGCTTGGCAACGCGGACCTCACCGTCACCGCATCGGCCGGCGGCGAGAGCACGAGTCTCGCGTCGCACCTGAGCATCCGACCGCCGGTGCCGTATCTCACGACGCTGACCAGCGGTTATTTCAAGGGCGGCGAGAAGCAAGTACCGGTCACGCGGCAACTCTATCCGCAGTATCGCAAGGCCACGGCGCTGGCGTCGCCGCTGCCGCAGGGATTCACGCGCGGCTTGGGCGAATATCTCGAGCACTACGAGTATGGCTGCACCGAGCAGCTCGTGAGCAAGGCGTTCCCGAGTCTCGTCAGCTCCGACTTGATGCAGCAGGGGCTGCCGCGGCGCGAGGTCGCGCAGAAAGTCGCGGAGATCCTCGACGTGGCCGCGACGCGCCAGAGCGACGACGGCGCGTTCGGTCTCTGGAGTGCGCAATCGGGCCTGCATTTCGACGTGCCCTCCGGCTGGGTGATGCTCTTCATGACCGAGGCCAGGGAGCAGGGCTACGACGTGCCGGCGGACATGTTCACGCGCGGCATCGGCCACTTGCAGCAGGACGCGAACGGCACGGCGTCGGATTTTTTCCAGGCCCGCACGCAGGCGTTCGAGATTTACCTGCTCGCGCGCAACGGCACCGTGGTCACCAACGCGCTCGAACACAACCGGCGCTGGTTTGAGACGAATGCGCCGGACGATTGGCACGACGACATCGCGGCGGTCTTCGACGCTTCCACCTACGCGCTGCTCAAGAACCAGGACGAGGCTGATGCGCTGCTCGGGAAGTTTCATCTGCGCGCCGACAAGCTGCACGCTTATCGGTGGTGGGATGATTTCGACACCGAACTCGACCGCAGCGCGGAGTACGTTTACCTGCTGTCGCTGAATTTCCCGAAGCGCATGCGATCACTGACGAGCGATGACCTCCAAGCGCTGGCCGACCCGATCATGGACGGGGACTACACGACGATCTCGGCCGCGCAGGCGATCCTCGCGCTTCAGGCCTACGGGCGCGCGATGCAGGATAAGATGGTCCCGGGCGCGGTTGAGATCGACCAGCTCGCGAACAAAGCGCTCACGAAGCTCGACGTCACGACGGGCTTTTTCCCCGAGGCGAAATTTGGCGGCGACGCTGATGCGCTGGTCTTCAAAAGCACGGCGGACGTGCCGGGGCTGTTCTACCAGGTGGTGCAGAGCGGATTCGACAACACGGTCGTGACCGAGCCGATCAGCGACGGAATCGAGGTGTCGCGCGAGTACCGCGACGAGAAGGGACATCCCGTGACGACCGCGAAGCTCGGCGACGAATTGACCGTGGTGCTGCGCGCCCGCGGGGTTTCGAAGTGGGTCTCGAACGTGGCCATCGAGGATTTGCTGCCCGGCGGGTTCGAGATCGTGGAGGAATCGGCGCGCACTGGTGCGTGCACGTATGGGTGGGGCGACATCAGCTACGTCGATGTTCGCGAAGACCGCCTGCTCGCCTTCGGCGACATTGGCAGCAGCGAAACGACGATCACGTACCGCATCAAGGCGACGAATCGTGGCACCTTCACGATTCCGCCGCCGCAGGCGGAAGCGATGTACCACCAGAAGATCCGCGCACGCGGTGTGTCGGGTACGCTGACGGTGGAGTGAGGCATGAAAGCGTGGCGTATCGCTTGTGCGGTTTTTCGGCGCGGAGCCTTCGCGCTCGGCGCGATGGCGTTAATCATCGTCGCGATTCCGAAGCCGCACTTGCTCGACCGGACGAGTTTTTCGCCGTGCTATGTGGACCGCAACGGGAAGCTGTTGCGGCTGGCGCTGGCCTATGACGACCGCTACCGCGTCTTCGTTCCGCTGGACAGAATCGCGCCGCAATTCGTCGAGCTCACGCTGCTGCACGAGGACCGCTATTTCCATCAGCACGCGGGCTTCAATCCGTTCGCGCTGGTGCGGGCGGGTTGGGCCGATGCGCGGGGCGAAGGCAGGTTGCTCGGGGCATCGACGATCACGATGCAGTTGGCGCGGCTGCACTACCATCTCAACACGCGCACGGTATCGGGCAAGCTGCTCCAGATCGCGGCGGCGATCCATCTCGAGCTCCACTGCTCGAAGCGGGAAATTCTCGAGGCCTACCTGAATCTTGCGCCTTATGGCCGCAACATCGAGGGCGTGGGAGCCGCGAGCCTGATTTATTTCGGCAAGGAGCCGGCGGAGCTCAGCCCGGTCGAGGCAATGACGCTGGCGGTGATTCCGCAAAGTCCCGCGCGGCGCGCGCCGGGAACTGCCGCGCACGAGTTCGCCCTGCGCAAGGCCCGGGAAATTCTGCTCGGGCAATGGCTGGAGGAGCATCCGTCCGATGCACGACTGCGGGAGGTGCTCGCGATGCCGCTCGATGTGAAGCTGCCGCGCGACCTGCCATTCCGGGCGCCGCACCTCGTCGAGGAAATGATGTGGCGCGACGCCAAGCCGCGGGCGGAAACGCGGCTCGCGCTCGATCTCGGCCTGCAGGATTTGCTTGAGCGGCAGGTGAATCAGTACCTAGCGACACGCGCGCATGACGGCTTCAGGAACGCCTCGGCCCTGCTCATCGATTATTCCACGATGGAAGTGCGTGCGGCGGTCGGCTCGGCTGATTTTCACCGCAAGGACATTGATGGGCAGGTGGATGGCCTGCGCGCGCAGCGCTCGCCTGGCTCCGCGCTCAAACCGTTCATCTACGCGCTCGCGCTCGATGAGGGATTGATTCATCCCAACTCGCTGTTGAAGGACGCGCCGGAAAGTTTCGACGGCTACGACCCGGAAAACTTCGATCATCAATTCTCCGGGCCGATCCGCGCGACCGACGCGCTGATCGAGAGCCGCAACGTGCCTGCGGTCGATCTCGAGTCGCGGCTCGATTCGCAGCGCAATCTTTACACGCTGCTCGCCGCCGCCGGCATCCGCGATTTGCAGCCGGAGCGGCATTACGGGCTGACCATCGCGCTGGGCAGCGCGGAAGTTTCGCCTGAGGAGATCGGCGGCCTTTATGCGATGCTGGCCAATCGCGGCGAGTTGCGCCCGCTGCGCTTCGCCATGGATGACCCCGAAGAAAAGGGCGCGCAGCTTCTCTCGCCGGAGGCGTCGTGGCTGACGCTGGACATGCTGAGGACCGCGCCGCGCCCGGATGAAGTCAGCGTGCCGCGCCTCGCGGCTGACGCGCGGCCGGTGGCGTGGAAAACCGGCACGTCGTTCTCGTTTCGCGATGCGTGGACGGCGGGAATCTTCGACCATTACGTGCTCATTGTGTGGGTGGGCAATTTCAACGGCGCGTCGAATCCGGAATTTGTCGGGCGTACGGCTGCCGCACCGCTTTTTTTCCACGTCGTCGATGCATTGCGTGCGCGCGAAACGGCACCGGCGCAGACCTGCTTCACGCGCACGCCGGACCTGAACCTGCGCCAGGTCGACTTGTGTGCGGTCTCGGGCATGATCGCCGCGCCGAATTGTCCCCACACGATTCAGGGTTGGTTCATCCCCGGAAAATCGCCGATCGCGCCGTGCGACGTGCATCGCCGCGTGTGGATCAGCGACGCCACCGGGCTGCGGCTCGATGGGCCGCCGGATGATCCAGCGGCCGCGCACGCGCAGGTGTGCGAATTCTGGCAGTCGGACCTGGAGAAGCTTTTCCGCGCGGCGGGCGTGCCCCGCCGGGGCGCACCGGCGCTGGAGCCGCGCACGGGTTCGCGCCCGATGATGGCCAGTGCAGCGGGCGGCGGGCCGCGCATCGTTTCGCCGAAGAGGCAGGTCATTTATCACGTGCGCGTGGGGGCGGCGGACGACGAGGTGCTGAATCTCGAGGCCACGGCCGGGACGGCGCGCGATCACCTGCGCTGGTTCGTCGATGCGGCCTATGTGGGCGAGTCGGCGCCGAGCAGCGCGCTGCTCTGGAAGCCGCAACCGGGCAAGCACGTCATTCGCGCGGTGGACGATTCCGGCCGCGCGGACGTCCGCGAGATATTGGTCACGACGGTGGAATAGGCGCCGAAATCTGCCAGCCCGCTGCCCCAACCAGTCTCATTTTCGCGCAGGCGAAAGAATTGAGACAGCGACCGGGTTGGGTGGCATCGCGGAAAGTCTAGCGCAGGTGCCGGCGCAGTTTCTTCCAGGGAGCGCGCGTGGCCGCTTCGCTGCTGGCGACCAGCTCTCGGTAAAGCTGCAGGACTTCCAATCCCAGTGGCGTCAGGTGCGCCGCTCCGCCTTTCGGGCCACCCCGATCCACCGCGACGAGAGGCCCGCGAAATACCTGGTTCATGACTTGGACCAGCGTCCACGCCCGCATGTAGGACATGCCAAGGCTTTTCGCTCCGCGGGAGATCGAGCCGTGCGCGTCAATGGCGGCGAGGAGGTCCGACTTGCCCGGCCCCAGCGCGATGACTCCGCGATGCATCACCCGCGGACGGAACCGCACCTCCGGTACTTCGGCGGAAACACTTTTTCGCGATGGCCGGGACGTTGGCACGCTTCACGGTAGGGCGAGAGCCGGGAGCGCGTCGATTCCGCATTAACTTGGCCAGCGATCTATAGCGAGAAAGATAACCACAAACGCCTTATATCGACCACTCGAGCGGTGAGTCGGTTTGGCGTGCGGTCTTGTCGCGGATGGTGACCTGCGTCGCCTCCTGGATCACGAGCGAATTCGGCGGCACGCTTTGCATGAGGAAGACGTTGGCGCCGATGGTGGAGTTCTCGCCAATGATCGTCTCGCCGCCGAGGATGGTGGCGTTGGGATAGATCGTCACGTTGTCCCGCACCTCGGGATGCCGCTTGACGCCCTTGACGATTTTTCCGTCGCTGTCCTTGGCGAAGCTGCGCGCGCCCAAGGTCACGCCGTGATAGAGCTTCACGTGATTGCCGATGCGGCAGGTTTCGCCGACGACCAAGCCGGTGCCGTGATCGATGAAGAAGTGGGAACCGATCTTGGCGCCGGGGTGGATGTCGATGCCGGTGCGGCTGTGCGCCCACTCGGTCATCATGCGGGGGATGATCGGCACTTCGTATTGATACAGGCGATGGGCCAGCCGCTGAATGGCGATGGCCTCGACGCAGGGGTAGGAGAGGATGATCTCCTCGCGGCTGAGGGCGGCGGGGTCGCCTTCATACGCCGTCTGAATGTCGGTATGGAGCAGGCGGCGTATGTCGGGCAGGTCCTTGCAGAACTTGAGGAGGATGGGCTTGGTCCGGCCGGTGGGCCGATGCGGGTCGCCGATGCGGACGCTTTTGCGCACCTGAACTTCCAGCCGCTTGACCACGCCGTTCAGGCGCTCCTCGGCTTCCTCGAAGACGGAGCGTTTACCCACGGCGTCTTCGTCGTGAAAGCCGGGGAAAAGGAGCCGGAGGAGTTCCTCGCAAATGAGGCCGACCGCACGCTTGGAGGGCATGTTGTGGGTGTCCTGATGGTTCAGGCCGCCCAGCTCATTGTACGAGGCCACCAGCTCGGTGATGGCCTGCTTCCATGACTCGTCCATAACGCGAATGTTACATAGTCGGGAAAGAAGGAGCTTGCAATCCAAATTAATCTATAGAAATAATAGACATTATGTCCGCCAAGTCGTCATCCGCTTCGTTACTGACTTCGCCTGAGAGTGAAAATCGGCCCGATGAGGCGGAGGTTGTGCGGCGTATCCTGCGCGCCCTGGCCGGACTCGAATTCGGCTCGGTCGAGATTGTCGTGCAGAATTCGAAGGTGGTGCAGATCGAGCGGACCCAGCGTTCACGCTTTGCCCAGCCACTGGAGATTCCGCGCACTTGAAGCCCGAGCCAGGGACGCCGCCATGTATCCGATCTTTTCCCACCGACCCGCATCGCCCACCACGCTGTTGCACGACCTCAAGCACGACTTGCGTCCGCGACGTTTTCGCAGGCACGAGTTTCCCCCGCGCCGTCGGAGTCTCGTCGAGCGGGCCGGACGCCGCAAATGAGATTCTTCATGAGCTCTCTTCGCGATTCCTCCCGTGTTTCCCCAGGCTCACCGTCGCGGGGTTTCATTTACTTTTGCGAGGAACGGCTGGGCTATTTTAGCGGCCCGCGCGCGTGGTATTTCTTCGGCCCGTTTCTGCTTGGCGCTTTGATCGTCGAGTCGTTCGCGCCGCCGATCAGCGGCGTTGCGTCGTGGCGCAGTTGGCTTCCCTTGTTGGCCTACATCCTGATTTTTCCGCCGGTCTGGCGCGCGATTTTAGCTCGCACCGGTCGGCTGCCGCAGCGTTCTCGCTGAGCGCCGTGCGCTGGAATGACTAAAATGTCCATTGGATTAATATGGTTGTAACCAATTCCCCCAAAATGATTTGCGATGAAATTTTTCTTGCGTCGCGAGGAGGCTTGCCCTAGCAATCTCTCCACCTGACAGCAGGAGACCGCCCTTCCGGCGGTTGCATTCCAACTCCCTAGCGCCGCATCCCACGTGGGACCGAGCCGGGAACGACTCGCGGTTGAGCCTGCTTGGCTGCGTGTCTGAAACTTCACGAACTTCCCGCAATCTATGAGCACCACCGTCCCGCAATCCCACCTGACCCTAGGCGCAACCGCCGCGCGCAATCTCGCCACCGCAACCGTAACCGTCCCACAAAACGCCGCGCGCACGCCGCGCTGGCTGCACAAGCTGCTGCCGTGGGTCGATGTGGATGGCGGCGTCTATCGCGTCAACCGCCGCAAGGTTCTCGTGCAGAAGCCGGGCCTGATCACGGTCGAGACGTCCGGCAAGAAAGCGGTCATCACGCCCAAGAGCCTGCGCGGCATTCCGCTTTTCAGCGGGCTCGACAACGAAGGGCTGCGGGTGGTGGCGGCGGAATTCGCCACGGAACATCACGATCTCGGCAAGGAGATCGCGAAGGAGGGCAGCACGGGCAAAAAGCTCTACGTCGTCGCGCAGGGCAAGCTTGAGCTTTCCATTACGGGTCCGCACGGTGACAGCATCCGGCAGTCGCTCCTGGGCGAGGGTAATTATTACGGTGACGACTCGTTGCAGGGCGATGCGAGTTCGCCGGCGATCAAGGCGCTGACGGCGGTGACCTTGCTGACGCTGGACCGCACCAAGTTCGATGCCCTCAAGCGCAAGGCGGCCATTCGCGATGCGATCGAGCACGCGCTGGAAAAGCGCCGCGCCGCGCAGGCCAAGGCCAACGAGTACGGCGAGGCGGTCATCGACCTGCTCACCGTTGCCGGCGGGGAGCCGAAGCTGCCCACCACCTTTGTCGACTACGACGAGGACCCGCGCGAGTATCACCTCAGCACCATCCAGACCGTGTTGCAGACGCACACGCGCGTGACCGATCTTTACAGCAACAAGATCGACCAGCTCCGCGAACAAGTGCGCCTGACCGTTGAGGCGGTGAAGGAGTGGGAAGAGTGGGAACTGATCAACAACCCCGACTTCGGCCTGCTCCGGGAGATCGCGCCGTCGCAGCGCATCCCGACGCGCAGCGGTCCGCCCACGCCGGACGACCTGGACGAATTGCTGGCGCTGGTTTGGAAGAAGCCCGCGTTTTTTCTCGCGCACCCGAAGGCGATTGCCGCCTTTGGCCGCGAGTGCACGCGCCGTGGCGTGCCGCCGCCCACGGTCAACCTCTTTGGCTCGCCCTTCATCACGTGGCGCGGCGTGCCGCTGGTGCCGAGCGACAAGCTGCTGATCAACGGCCACGCCAACGTCGGCAGTTCGCTCGGCAGCACGAGCATCCTCCTGCTGCGCGTGGGCGAAGGCGAGCAGGGCGTCGTCGGCCTGCAGAAGACCGGCGTCACCGGCGAAGTCGAGCCCGGCCTCTCGGTGCGCTACATGGGGACGAACGAAAACTCCATCGCATCGCATCTCGTCACCCGCTACTTCTCCGCCGCGGTGCTGACCGACGATGCCATCGCCCGCCTCGATAACGTGCTGGTCGGAAATTATCATGACTACGTCTATCCCCAGTAACGCAGCCGTGGCCACGGTTCCGGAAACGGCCGGGGGCGGCAGCGACGACGTGATCTCGCGGATCGCCCGGCAGGTCCTGGGCGACTTGCAGGGCGGCGCGCCGTCGCCGAGTGCGCCCGCGGGCAGTGTGAGCGAGCATCCGAGCGGCGCGCATGAGATTTCGCCGCCGGTGCATCCCGCCGCCGTTACTTCCGGCGCGGACATCCAGCCGCTGGAATCGGCTTCCGGAGGGCACGCGCCGAAGTCGGCCGAGTCGTATGCTTACGGCGAGCCGCGCTGCTACCAGCAGGACCGCGAGCGCGAAGGAAAAGCCGCGCCCGCGCGCAGGGAGATTCCCTACACCGCGCAAGCCTTGCCCGCTTCCGATTTCTACTTTCTGCCCGGGGTTGGCGGGTCCACGCCTCACGCACTTCCCGGCACGAACTTCGCCGGCCATTCGCCCGTCCTGGCCGGCTTCGATGTCGAGTCGGTGCGCCGCGATTTTCCGGCGCTGCACCAGAAAATGAACGGACGCCCGCTCATCTGGCTCGACAACGCCGCCACCACGCACAAGCCGCAGAGCGTCATCGACGCCACCTCGATTTTCTACAGCCGCGACAACTCCAACATTCACCGTGCGGCCTATGAACTGGCCGAGCGGGCGACCCGGGCCTTCGAAGGCGCGCGGGACAAGGTGCGCGATTTCATCGGCGCGTCCGACGCCAAGCAAATCGTCTTTCTGCGCGGAACGACCGAGGCGATCAACCTCGTCGCGCAAAGCTACGGCCGCAAGAATATCGGCGCGGGCGACGAAATTCTCCTCACCACCATCGAGCACCACGCCAACATCGTGCCGTGGCAACTGCTGGCCGAGCAGACGGGCGCCGTTCTGCGCGTCGCGCCGGTCAACGATCGCGGCGAATTGATCATGGACCAGTTCGCGGCGTTGCTCAGCGGCCGCACCAAGATCGTGGCCGTGACTCATGTCGCCAATTCGCTGGGGACGATCAATCCGGTGGAGCAAATCATCTCCATCGCTCATGCCTACGGCGTGCCGGTGCTGGTCGATGGCGCGCAGTCGGCGCCGCACATGCCGCTCAACGTCACGGCGCTGGATGTCGATTTCTTCGTCCTCTCCGGCCACAAGGTTTTTGGTCCGACCGGCATCGGCATCCTTTATGGCAAAAAAGAACTGCTCGAGGCCATGCCACCGTGGCAGGGCGGTGGCCACATGATCCGCGACGTGACCTTTGCCAAGACGACGTTTCAAAACGCGCCGGAAAAGTTCGAGGCGGGCACGCCTGACATCGCGGGCGCGGTCGGGCTCGGAGCCGCGGTCGATTATCTCCTCGGCGTGGGCATGCCCGCCATCGCGGCCTACGAGCACGAGCTGCTCGTCTACGCCACCGAGGCGCTCCAGTCCGTGCGCGGCCTGCGCATCATCGGCAACGCCGCGAACAAGGCGAGCGTGCTTTCCTTCATCATTCCCGGCATCGAGCCGGAAAAGATCGCTGAGCAGCTCGATCAAAACGGCATTGCCGCCCGGGCCGGGCATCATTGCGCGCTGCCCGCGTTGCGCCGTTTCGGCGTGGAAAAAACGGTGCGCGCGTCGCTCGCTTTTTACAACACGCAAGCCGAGGTGGATGCCCTGGCGCGCGCCTTGCATCAGCTCAAGCGTGGTTGATACTCTTGGATCATGAAGACGATTCGCCCGGCGGAGCTGCAACAACTTTTCCTGCGTGAGCCCGCGCTCGCGCTGGTCGATGTGCGCACGCCCGCCGAGTTCGCCGAGGTCCACGCCATCGGCGCACGCAACGTGCCGCTCGATAAATTCGAGCCGCGGGAACTGCTCAAGTCAGGGACAATTTCCCAGGGCCAGCCCGTTTATTTACTCTGCCGTTCGGGCGGACGCGCCTCGAACGCGGCCGAGAAGATGGCCAAAAGCGGACTCGACCAGGGCGTGGTCGTCGAGGGCGGAACGCTGGCGTGGACCGAGGCGGGATTGCCCGTTGAGCGCGGCACGGTGAAAGTGATGAGCCTTGAACGGCAGGTGCGCATCGGCGCGGGTTCACTGGTGCTCATCGGCGTGCTCCTCGCCTGGTTTGTGCATCCCTATTTCATCGCGCTCTCCGCTTTCGTCGGCGCCGGCCTCGTCTTTGCCGGCCTTACCGACTGGTGCGGCATGGGCCTCTTGCTGGCCAAGGCGCCCTGGAATTCACCATCGGAGAAGCGAGCCGCTTCGTAAGGAACGCCACCCTGGACCGCGGACAGGGTCTAACGTGCTGGTTTTATCAGCGACGCTTGCTGCTCGATCCGCTTGTCGTTGGCGAGCACTTCATCCTTACCCGTGAAGACTCCGCCCAGGTAGGCCAGTTCCATTCCGATACCGAGAAGGATCAAGCAGACCAGGGCGAAGAAGAGCAGCATGATGGGATTTGTCCCGAGAATAGTTCGCATGATCGCTTGGCAGGGATTGTCTTTTCGTGAGACAAGCTACGTTGCGCGAGAATGGAAAGAAATGGGGTGAATACCCCATGGTGAAGGCTCGTATATGAGGGCAGTGTAACGCTCGCCGAGGCGGCAACATCAACCCCGGAGCAAACAAAATGAAAATGATCGAAGCCATTATCCAGCCATTCAAATTCGACGAGGTCAAGGAAGCCCTGATCGCCGCCGGTGTCGAAGGCATGACCATTACGAACGTCAAAGGCTTTGGCCGCCAAAAGGGCCATAAGGAAATCTATCGCGGCAGCGACTACATGGTGGATGTCCTTCCCAAAATCAAGGTTGAGGTGGTCGCGCCCGAAGACCAAGTGGACTTGATCGTGAGGACGATCAGGACCGCGGCCCATACCGGCAAAATAGGCGATGGGAAAGTCTTCGTCCTGCCGCTGGATGCGGTCCATCGCATTCGCACGCAGGAAACGGCCGAACTGGCCATCTAGCCGTTGCGATCCCAGGCCAGTTCGATGCGCGCGACCCGCTGATCGCTAGGCACGCGGGGGATTGCGAAGGTTTTCCAGGTTTTTCGCCAACTCCGCCTTAACGGACGCATCGGCTTCATGGAAAACTTCGAGGAGCGCGATAACCAGGACTTCGGGAGAGACGCCCACCTGGGACGCTTCCTCACTCGTGCGAGAGAGCAGCCTCTCGGGCAGGGCGATTTGAGTCTTTGGATCGGCCAGGACGGCTATTGCGGTCATGCTTTGGCAATCCCGTTCTGCCTCGATGAAATGTTCCAACGTTATGGCGAGATTCTTTTTTGTCATGGTGGAGATGTTATACCTCAATCGAGAGGTGCGCGAGCTATCGCGCCCAGTTCAAGGCCAGGGTCGCAACCGCGACGACGGTGGTGGCCACCAAGGCGACGAGCGAAATATCCGCCTCAGTCCGTTGGCGAACCGCCTGCTCGCTTACCGGCTGGTTTGGTTCCAGTAGGCTAACACCGGCAACGTGGGGAATGGCGGCAAAGTAATCTGTTGAACGAATGAGTTCCATGACGTTTAACCTATGCCCCTTTGAAAGCGGCGACCATGGGGCCTTCACCCCATAGGCAATACCGGCTCGAACTCGGGTATTCACGCCTCGTTGCGAAAGTTTGGTGAGGCATTGATCATGGTTATCTGCGTTTGGTCCGCCGGAACTTGCCGCGGAGCACTCGAAGGGAGGTCCGGAACGAAACGGGTTTGCACTCGCAAGGGATCGGCGGGAGAAAGCCCCACGCTATCGTCCAAAATGCCCACGGCCCTTTCACTCCCGAATTCAAGGCCCGGTGGCGGGTTCACATCGAGCCGCTTCACGAAGAGATCGACATCCGACCGCAGAAACGCGCGAGGCGTGCCAAAGTACGTGCCGGAGATGGGCGGCGCATGCTCGGAGTGTCGCGCGACGGCGGCGGGAAAATAGTTGGAGTCGGCCAGCAGTCCCCAGCTCGGGTCAAAGCCGATCCAGCCGGCGCCGGGCAGGTAGACCTCGGCCCAACCGTGCATCGACATGCGTCCCTGGATCTCGGAGGAGTACATGTAACCGCTGACAAAACGGGCCGCGAAGCCGAGGAAGCGGCAGGCTTCCATGAAGAGCGTGGCAAAATCGCGGCAAGAGCCGCCGTTGTTTTCCAACGTCTCGGCGGGGGAGAGAACACCTTTCTGCTCTCTCCGCCGATAACGAAAGCTGCGATAGATTTGCAGGTTGAGCTGCTGGAGCAGCTCCAGCGTCTCGACCTTCTTGCCGGGACGCCAAAAAGGGGCGAGCCAATCGCGGATGCGATCCGTGTCGCTGACATAAAGGTTCTGGCATAGAGGCGAAAGCTCTTTCCAGAGTTCCTGCTCATAGGAGAAGGGATATTCCGCCGCTTCCGGAAGGAGGATGAAGTCGAAGGGATTTCTCTCACAGACGTCGAGGATGAAGTTGCCCTCGATCATCATTTCCGAGGCGAGTTCGGTGAAGTCGACGAGACCGATGTTGTTTTCGTGGAGATCGCGCACCCATCTCAGCCGATGCGGCAGCGAAATCGCAAAGGAACAGGATTCCAGGCGCACGCCATGGCCCTCTCGCGGTCGCATCATCAGCCGGTGAGGGCCCAGGGAAACCTTGGGCGAGTATCGATAGCTCGTCCGGTGCTGAATATGAATTTTCAACTTGGCGTGGTCTTAGGAAAAACGGATTTGGGGAGTTCCATCGAGCCGCAGGGAAAGGTCGATGGGATCCCCGACCCGAACTACGGCCGGGTTGACCTGATAAGCCCA